>TARA_B100000401_G_scaffold82645_1_pt1 | contig 11600 bp, 14 predicted proteins | sample TARA_B100000401 | Tara Oceans TARA_B100000401 (sample SAMEA2620786) | marine metagenome | biome: marine biome (ENVO:00000447); feature: surface water layer (ENVO:00002042); material: "saline water (ENVO:00002010), including plankton (ENVO:xxxxxxxx)" | depth 5 m
AAGCAACCCGGTCAGACTGTTCAGTTAGACCGCTATCGCTTCTGGGGCAAGCCCGGCACTAAGGAGTCCCGTGAGCGGACTGCCGATCAAACCCTTGGATCCGCCTCCGCACGCAATATCGTGAAGGACAAAGTGCTGGTTACTCTCCGTGAGTACACCGGTCCTGCTGACTCCCGCGATTCCTCCCAGCCTTCCACCTTCAAGGTGGCTCGTGAAACTCTGATCACCGCTCAGCGTCTGCTGCTGGATACCGGCAACCTGAACGTGTTCCATCAGAGCATCGGTTCTCTGACTCTGCTCGACGACTATCGCCGCTGGCGCGACCGGGTGTTCGCTAACGAACTCCTGAAAGCCGAAGCTGCTGGTCAAGCAAGCAAGGACCAAGGTGGTTACTACCTGCCCGGCGGCAAAGCCAAGGGTGGCTCTGGTGGCACCCTCGGCGTTACCTACGCCGCTGGCGAATCCGCCAAGTTTGATGTGAAGACCGACCTTCTGGAAGTTGTGAAGGACATGCGCAAGCGCAACGTCCCCACCTTTGCTGATGGCTACTACCGCTGCATCGTGGATCCGACCGCGATGATGCACCTGCGTCAGAACGCTGACTTCCGCGAGATCGCTCGCTATCCGGGCAACGGCATGATTAACCCCATGCAGCCCAACCAGGCTCCCAACGCCAACTTCTACCAAGGCATGGGTCCTGCTTACGGCCAAGCTGGCTTCGTTGCTGGCCAACCCGTTATGCCGACTGGCTTCCTCTTTGAGGGCGTCCGTTGGTTCGAGTCCACCAACCTGCCCGAGACCTCTTACAACCTCGTGGTGACTGACGAGAGCAGCTCTGCCGCTGACTACACGGCATCCCAGCTGATCTTCTTCGGCCCTCAGGCTGTTGGCGTGGGTATTGGTGGTAACAACGCTCAGATCCTGCTGAACAACAACGACGACTTCAGCCGTTTCATCATCATGATCTGGAGCCTGTTCGCCGGTTTTGAAACTCTGAATAGAGATTTCATTACGGTTGGTTACTCTTTCGTTTACTGATAGGAGGTAACTAACAATGTCCGTAATTTTCCCCGGTAACTATGTTTCTCACTTGAACGCATATCGCGAGCAAGGTGTTGAAGCACTCCCTGGTGTCGAGTTCTACCGCATCGTTGGTGCGCTGGTCCTGGATCCCGACAACGCTGGCACTCTGACTAGCGGTTCTCTGTCGGCTGGCACCTACAACCTGAAGGTTCTGTCCCCTGACCTGCGTCAGGATGACAAGCCCCGTACCGATAAGAGCTTCGTGATCCCCAAGGATTCCGTTGTCTATCGCACCGCTGTCTCCGCCCCTGGCGTGAAAGCAGCTGCTTCCGGTAACACCATCAAGATTGCTGCTCTTGGCAGTAATGCCCCTGGTGACACTGGTAGTGAAGTAACCCTGACCGCTGGTTCTGACCTGTTCTTCCCTGCGGCTGGTGCTACCTCTTCCATGCTGGGTGTGCTGAATGGCACTGCCGTTAGCACCTCTGCTGACACTGCAGTCCAGGTCGTCACCTCTGCAGCCTTCACTGCTGAGCAGAACCCTTCTGCCGGTGCTGATCGCAAGAGCCCTTCCGCCATCCTGGTTGAAGTTTGCTACTACCGTGGAGCTTCTGCTCCTGACATTGACGACGCTCACATTCCTTACGGAATCGAAGCTGGTCAAGGCACCTGATTTATATAATCAGCATCAAGAGCGTCTCTTCGGAGGCGCTTTTTTTGTGCTTATAATAAGGTTAGGTATACCCCAAAGATATGTCCGACCACAAGTTATTTCAAGACACCAAAACCGGTAAGTTGGTGGAATTTGTTACTCAGCACGATAAAGAATTTGCAATGGTAAAAGACGCTGCAGGTGGCGTAACTTTTATGATGTTAGATCAGCTAGTTCCTTATGATCCTCAGAAAGGACGAATGGCAAAAATCGCTCCTGTAGAGCAGGAAGCTCCTGAAGAGCAAATCCCTCAGACTGTTGTTCCGATTGAAGATACTCGTTTAAATTTGAATGCCGCACCTGCTGAGCAGATTGCCAAAAGACTGCCTGGCGTCGGCTTTGCCACAGCCAAGAAGATTGTTGAACTTCGTATGTCCTTGAGTGGTGAAAGGTTCGCCAACCTTAAACAGCTTGAAAACATTCCCCGTGTCAACTGGGATCAATTAATTGAAGAGGACTTAATCTTTATTAGTTAAGCTTGATACAAGCGTTGAGGTTAGTATGCTGTCTACGAAATATCGTCTACGTCTTGAATTTATCTGCAAAAGAATAACAGAGCAAAAAGAAGTAAAGCTAGAAGACATGATCTGGGCAAACAAATTAGCTAAATCAAATAGGTCGGCTTCAGAAATATTGCGTAAGGCTCGACGTTTGGCTAACAACCCAGATATGATTGAAGATTCATTAGATGATTTTTTAAATCAAATGGATATCGGTGATCCAGATCCCACAAATCATAGTACTGGGTTTGATGGTGCTGATGAAATTGTTGAGTGGTTTAAACAAGACAAAACAGACGACTGGAGACAAAGAGACTGATTTAGTTAAACTATAATTAGCAAACGAAAATGTAGTAATGGCTATTAGTATCGAGGAAGCTTTACTAGCGAAAGCGGCGCAAGACGAACAGAACCGTATGGGGGCAGGCACTGCTACAGCTCTTGGTGCTGGCCTCGGTGCATTAACTGGAGCCACCGCTGGTGCAGTTCCTCATGCTGCTGGTTTACAGATCAACAAACTCAAGGATCGGTTGGCCGCTGGCCAAGGGTTAGTCCCTGCTCCCAATACTGGAATGCGGGGAGTTCGCAACGCTGTACGTCCTGGCATGAGATTTGCTGGGGGTCTGGTTGGAGCAATCCTGGGCGGTGGCTTGGGCGCTGGCATTCGACAAGCGACCATGCAGAACTCTCCGGCTGCAACTCTGTTGGCGAAGATTCAAACGGGTCAAGAGCTGACACCAGTCGAAACTCAAATGCTTGAGAACGAACTGGCTACTACTTACAGCAACATCACCAGAGGAGTTGCCTGATGGAACTAGACGATTATCTAAAATCTAAAGTACGATTTCACCTTGGCTTTAATGCCGGTGCTCAGATCCCAGCTGGTGATCGTTCACGGTTAGAAGAAGCAATGGCGCTTATTCCAGACGACTACTGGTATGAGCAGATCAACTACCACATCAAACGATGTGACATTGCTTGGAAAGCAAGTGCTGCAATTCCTGATGACTACTTCGACGATGGTGGAAGCAGAGTACTTAACCCGTCTCGTCAAGAGATTATTTCAGGTGACGTTAGTCGAACGATTAATACATCAGACCCGCTGAAGGGTGACGAATACTTTAGAGAAATCTATCTCAGAGAAGTAGACCGCCTGGCAGAAAGTCTATACGTTCCAAACTATCGTCGTCCTGAGGTACGTCGATATGCGTTTGAAAGATCTGGCGCTGAATTTATTATGGCTGTGCCTGGTCCTGCCGATACTGCAGTTGGTACTCGCATGATGCTCAGCACTGATTGGTCTTAAGTGTAGAATAGGTTTAGGCTATTTAAATAAAATCATGTATGCCGTAAATACTCACGGTGCTCATAAAATTACAATGAATAGTCAGGAATCTGACTATCAAGAAAGGCTTAGGCAAGCCCGAGCTCAAGGCGATGGGAACCCGTATACCAGTGGTATACAGCCTGTAGTAGATAAAGCGCCTGCTCCTGAGACAGTACCTACACCCCCTGCACCCCCAGAGCAAAACAATGTGGGAACAGACAAGTTGGATCAACGTCTCGCTCTATATGCAAAGGCTGCCGGTAACGCTGACTTTGGCAATAATGATCGTTCTGAAACCATGAGGATTGCATAATGGCTAGATCTAAAGCTCAACAAAACGCTATTGCACTTGATCCCAATCGGGAGAAGCTGTCAATCAATATGTCGGTAACTCCTGGCGACCCAACAACGCAGATGAACAATCCTGGTAATGTCACCAGCTTTGGTCCTCAGCTGAGTGCACTGCCTGGTCCCGATGGAAAGGTTGTTAACGAATTCCCTTACGGTGACAAAGGTTTGATGAATCCAACGCAGCTTGGTGTTGATGGTGGTGAAATCAATCCTGCATTTGTTCCTCGCTCTCAGATGCCTAACCAAGGTTCTGGAACAATGCGTGGTCACCAACGTGCAACGCTTGCACTGTTTGCTGCACCGACGCCTCCAGCTGAGATGATGCAAGCAAGTCGGATGAACATGCATCCGTCTATGCAGGGTAAGCCTCAAAGCTTTATGGGCCTTACTGGTCAGCCTGTAAATATTCAAACCCCTCCAGGTTTTAACGCTGGTCAAGGAACGCCTTTACCGACCATGGATCAATACGCAGGTATGGCAATGACGCCAGGTGCGACTAAGCAAACAAAAGGAAAGAAAGGAGGTAAAGCGTAATGGCTTCAACATCTACTAATAAGCAACCCCTTCTGGTTGACCGAGTACTGCATGAGATTGTTGACCTTGCTGGCGCAACAGTTGAAACAAACTCTGTGATCACTATTGGTGGTTCGAACGGTGCAAAACTGATTGTGGACTGTACAACTAATGACGGTGCAATCATCAGTGAGATTTACTCTCTTGCAAGAGCAACCAGCGCTGCATATACAATCAATATGTATATGAGTAGTGCGAAAGACTTCTTAAGAGCATCTCAAGCATCTTTTCTTGGAACCTTTAACGGGGCAACGACTGAAGGCTCTAAGACTGTTTACGGTGCAATGCCATATGTTCTAAATCCGGTTCCTGGTCAAGGCTCTACAGACTCCAGCATTGTTATTGGTACACAGTTCCAGGCTCTGTATATTCCTAAAGGCAGATGCCTGTGGGCTGCTGTAAAGAAGAAAACCTCTAGCGACACCGCAACTGAAGCACCTTTACTTGGAGTCCATGGCGGATTCTATTGATGCCTAGAAAACGAAGTGATTTCAATCCCGGCGTATACGCCTTTAAAGGCTTTGCGAGTATTGATCGATCTCTTGGAAATCCAAGAGGATCTGGTTTTTACCCAAGCAATCGGGAGTTTGGCTCTTCGGTGCACAGAAGTGTAATTGATCAGTGGAATCTTGAAAGTGATTGGGTCAAGTGGCGTAAGGGTTATGAGATCTATAACCGTACTGCTTGGTCCACACTAAAAATTAAAAATCAAAACTATGATCCAGGTCTTGAGCAGACAGGAAGTAACACACCGTTTGTAGACGCACTGCTAGATGCAACGCTTTACAGGAATACTCCATATGAGATAAGTAATACTTTTTCGGGATATGAGTATCCAACCATGAAGGCAGATACAAATACCCACTATGTTGTCAAAAGAACGCCAGAGAATATATCACTCGGTACAGTCACTAGCGTAAAGAACGATTCGTTCACGTATACCGATAACTTTAACAATGGAGAAATCTTTGTCTCCGTCAATCCAGACGCGACAACAGGACGCTTGCTACTACAAATGGTAGGCGAGAGAATTGCTGATGGCGAATACACAGACGACAATCGTACTGAAGCAACACTCAAAAAGATACTAACATCCGACACCAAACCTGCAATATATACAGGTAGAACTCTGTCTGACGAACTAAAGAACTTCGTTGAGTTAGAGCAGGAAGCAACAACAGTAAAAATTACAATTCCAGTTGCAGACGTAAATGTAACCACAAACAGTGGAGACTTCGTTCCAAACCAAGGTGTCAACAATCAGGTCAAAAATGCTGAGGGATCATTAGATATCCTGGAAAATCCAGAACTACTGACGAACAAAATTATATATGTCACAGACTTCTTTATTGACAAACCACTGTCAAGCATGGATAACGTGACCTTTCAAGATGACGATTACTTTTTTGAGATATCGATAAGTGAAAGTGAAACAGGTCAAGCACTGGTAGGACTAGATCAAGGAGTGAATGAATTACCACCTTCGATGTTAGATCTTACTGATCTGCCTACGATCTTTACAACTTCAAATGCGTCATACACAATAGAAGGTTCATACGTTTTTAAGAAAGCGTCCTATCAGAAATACTTTGGAAGTAAGTACTTGACAGGAGAAGTTGTAGAAGGACTTGTACAGGACATTTCATATTCGATTATTCCATTTGTAGTTGAGAAAGCAGATATCGTAAATAATCAATTTATCATTGAGTCTAGACCGTACTTTGCAGAAGTAAAGCTGTATCCAGCATTAGAGGCAGGAACGCAGCTGGTTTTCACAGACAATAGCTTTGCAAAGACTTTTACAACAGACGAGAAGTGGACTGACTTACATACTGATGTAGATCCATGGATGGATGAAATATTTACAAGTGGCTTGGCATTAAGACCATCAATCACTTATTCGTGCTCGTGCCCTAATTACTCTCATACTCTCTTAGCGATGCCTCAATCAAATCAAGATGGGAATACTCGCAAAGCAAATCGGCAGCAAAGATACCCACTGCCGACAGCTATGAGTCCTGACGAGTTTGACATGATTGGTCAGAACAAGGTTGCTGGCAAGGCTGCTAGCTGGGAAACAGACAAACATCGATTAAGCTTCAAGCTATGTAAACACGTCATAGCATCTATGTTTAATGATGATGTTCGTGTCAGAGAGCCAAACCAATATCCGATTAGTAGCGATAACAGAAACTCAAATGCAGCAGAGAAATTTAATGAAAAGCTTGTGCAAGAAATTATTAATTCAGCAAATGCCTATAACCTTTCATATCAGAGAACAGGTATATCTATATCAGAGATAGTATTTGCAATGTCTAATGGCTTAAACTTAGATCCAATTGAAACTGCTTACGTGGTGCTTGATAGCACGCAATAACTAAGTACGCTATTGTTTAAACAGGAAAAGTGATACTTACAAATCATGTTTAAACCTGAAGACTTCGAACTACCATTAGAAAAAGTTCTAAAACTTCGAGTAATTACTGATGAAGTTAATGAGTGCTCGGATGTAGAAGTTTTGAGAAATAGCCTAAAAGAAGTAACCAAGCAACTGATGACCTATCAAAATCTCCTTGCGGCAGTTCTCAAAGAACAGATTGTATCGGAATTGGAGAATATTGGCATAGTAGATAAAAGCTAAAATATAGATATCAAGAAGATGTCTAGGGCTTTAATCAATGAAGATTCAGCTAAAGAATTCAAATGTCTTAGACAGTGGAGCGGCTAAGGAGCCAACCGCTGCAAATATGTTGGATGGTGAATTAGCCATCAATTTTAACTCTAATGATCCAGCCATATTCATTAAAGACAGTGCAGGCACGATCGTAAGAATTGCTGGTAAGGATAATTTAGCTTTTACCAACTATCAGGCAATTATTCCGACAAGATCTACACCGCCACCTAGTCCGGGTGCTGGTAATTTATATTGGGATACTGATGACGAACGTCTTTTTATCTATTACGATGACGGGAATACACAACAGTGGTTAGATGCAAGTAAAGAGAAGTTTGATACTAATTTAATTCCAGATACAACTAATCCCAATCACCAAACTGGCACCTTAGATGATCGTTATGTAAATTCGAATGGGGATACGTTAACTGGTAACCTTGTCCTTAATGCTGGTCTGACAGTAAATTCTTCAGACATTTATTTAAATAATGGCAACATTACATTTGAAGGTTCATCGGCAAACGCATTTGAAACAACTCTTTCTGTAGCAAACCCAACCGCTGATAATACCGTCACGATTCCTGATGTATCAGGTACGTTGGTAACTACGGGTGATAGCGGTTCGATCACAAGTGCAATGATTGCTGATGGTGCAATTGTTGATGCTGATATTAATGCTTCAGCAGCTATTGGCTTGAGCAAGCTTGCGACTGGGACACTTCCATCAGGTGTTCAGGTAGCAAGTGCAAACATTGTCGATGGAGCCATCGTTGATGCAGACATTAATGCAAGTGCAGCTATTGCACTAACCAAGCTTGCAAATGGCGCACTGCCGTCTGGCATTACATTGCAGTCATCACAGATTTCTGGTGGTGTATCACCAGGCGATATTGCTGCTGGTGCTTTACCTAACAATGTGACAATTGGAAGTGCCAACATTACAGATGGATCAATTGTTAATGCCGATATTAGTGCTACTGCTGAGATTGATGTAAGTAAGCTTGCTGATGGTTCGTCGTATCAATTAATTCACACAAATGCTGCAGGTACAGGCGTTGAATGGACATCTGACATTGATGTTCCAGGAACACTAGATGTAACTAGTACAGCAACCTTTGATAGCAACGTAAATATTGGCGGCATTCTTACAGTTACTGGTACAAGCATTTCACTTGACTCACCGATTGTCACCATTAAAGATAAAAATATTCAGCTTGGAACAGTAACATCACCAAGTGATATTACAGCCGATGGCGGTGGTCTAACACTAAAAGGAGCTACTGACAAAACCTTTGCTTGGGCAAATAGCACCGATGCATGGACATCAAGTGAACATCTTGACCTTGCGTCAGGAAAAGCTTATTACGTAAATGGCAGTCAGGTTTTAACAGAAACTTCACTAGGCGCAGGAGTTATTGGATCTAGCTTGACAAGTGTTGGAACCATCAGTTCAGGTACTTGGCAAGGTACTGCAATTGCTGATACCTACTTAGCAACAATTTCAACGTCAGGCAAAGTCGCAAACTCAGCAACGACCGCTACAAATTTAAATACGGCAAACGCAATCGTTGCTCGTGACGCTTCTGGTGACTTTAGTGCAAGAAACATTACTGCATCTCTAACTGGCAATGCCGATACAGCTACAAAGTTGCAGACAGCGAGAACAATCAGCCTTTCAGGAGACTTGACAGGCTCTGCGTCATTTGATGGATCAGCAAATATCACAATCGCTACAACTGCAAGTTTTGTTGGTACAACCAACCTGTCTTATGACAGTGCGACAAGAGTAATTGCATCAGATACTGGTACTGACGCCACACTCCCTCTATTCAGTAGCACGATTGCAGGTCTTACGCCTCTGTCAGGTGGTGGAAGTGTTAACTACCTGAGAGCTGATGGAACGTGGGCAACACCTCCTGGTACGGCAACAAACCTTGGATATACACAAGCAACATCCACAATCACTTCTAGTACAGGTACTGGTGTTGCTCTTCCAACATTTACTTCCACCATTAATGGCTTAGTGCCCTATTCCGGTGGTGGTACGCAGAAGTTCCTGAGAGCAGACGGTAGTTGGATCACGGTTGGTAGCCGACAGACATTTGTTGGCACCTCCCCTCCGTCAAGTGCAAATGAGGGAGACCAGTGGTATGACACTGATGAAGGACGTACTTATATCTATTACACAGACAGTGATTCAAGTCAGTGGGTTGAAGGAAACCCAAGTTGGAACGGTGGTATTCCTGTTGGATCTATCACCCCCTCATATCTCAGCATGGGTGGACCTCAATGGGATACGAGTGGAAACTTAGAACTTACAACTGCTAGCACTGGCGTGATTCTTAAATCGCCCAATGGTACTCGGTACAAAGTTACGGTGACCAACGCAGGTAGCCTTTCTGTTGCAGCCGCCTAAGTACTAAACCAAGTAGAATCATAAAAGTTAGATAGATACAATGGCTTGCAAAAAATCTGATTTGATAACAGCTATCAACTCATATGCAGCAGCAAAGGCTACTGGCGACAGTACTTTATTAGCACTGAGCGTCAACCTGCTTCAGGGATTGATTGATACTCTACAGTTTGAAGAAGAGAATATACCTCATAATGATCAAGCTGCGGATGAGACGAAAGAATAAGTATTGACCTGACTTTTTCGATATACTAAAGATACCTTATTGAAGTCGTTAATCTGCAGGGAGAGCAATAATGGCTGCAATCCAATTTCCAAATAATCCAAACGCAGGTGATGTATTTGATGCTTCAAATGGCATTAGATATACCTACGACGGAGAAAAGTGGAAAACACTTGGAACCTCTACTGCAGTAACAGGTGGCAATCAATTCGTTGAAACGCCTACAACACTTACAGTTGATAAGGTCGTCACTGCAAATACCAATACAGGTGCAGTCGGTACGTTAGCAATTGGATCAAGTGCTGTTTTAACAGTTCCATCTACTTCAACTTTCAGAACCTTATTAGGTAAATCTGGGAGTGGAGGTGGAGCAGAAGGATTACCAATTTCAGGTGGAACCATGACTGGTCCACTTACATTGGCAGCAGATCCAGTGACAGATTTACAGGCAGCAACCAAACAATATGTGGATTCAAATGCCACATTAGTTGCAGATGGTGGAAACTTTGATACTGGTTATTCATTGGTTTCAGCATCATCAACATTCGACGGAGGATCATTCGACTAATGCCTACACCTAGTACTAGAACACCATTGCGTATTGCTCGGGGAACCTACGCAAACCTAAACGGATCAGTTGCTGACATTCAGGAAGGTGAGATTTGCTACGCAACAGATCAAGATAAACTATATGTAAAAGAGAGTGGAAGCTTAGTCGCCACTGGTGCAATTGCGAACAATGCAGTTCTTAATGCTGCACAGACTTTCACTGCTGCACAGAGAGGGGCAATTACTGCTTTAACTGATGGCGCAACTATCACTCCTGATTTTGCTGCAGGTAATAATTACAGTGTGACACTGGGTGGAAATAGAACATTAGCCAACCCGACAAATTTAACTGCAGGCCAATCTGGTGTAATTATGGTCTCGCAAGACAGCAGCGGAAGTAGAACTTTGGCATTTGGAAATTATTGGAAATTTGCTGGAGGCACAGCCCCAACACTTACAACAACTGCTTCTGCTGTTGATGTAATTGCGTTTTTTGTGGATAGCACCACTCGTATTTCAGCACAAGTCTTGTTGAACGTATCATGATTCCTGGATCTGCTACACCGTTCCTCCTTGCCAAAAGTGATGGAGATTATAAGATTGAACGCAGCTTGCGGTTTAATTCAGCAGATGATGGGTACTTAGATCGCACCCCGTCGTCTGCAGGTAATCGCAGAACGTGGACTTGGAGTGGTTGGGTTAAAAGATGTGCTTTTGGAGCTACTCATTGTTTGTTTTTTGGCGGAGCTACTGATAGTACCCTTACTAGGGTGATATTTGGAAATGATACTTTAGAGTTCCAAAATTTTGATAGTGGTACTTTTAGCGTCCGACTAGAGACAAACGCGCTTCATAGAGATCCTGCTGCTTGGTATCACTTTACAGTTGCTGTTGACACTACACAGGCGACTGCTGCTGATCGAGTCAAAATGTATGTCAACGGAGTTGAGCAAGACTCGTTCTTGGCTTCAACGTATCCTACGCAAAATCAGCAACTGCATATTTCTAACAACGTCAAGCACAGCATAGGTCTTGAAGATTCAAGTCTTCTCTATTACAAGTTTGACGGCTACATGGCCGACGTCTATTTCATCGACGGTCAAGCACTTGCTGCGTCTGACTTCGGTAAGTTTGATATAAATAATGTTTGGCAGCCGAAAGAATACTCTGGAACGTATGGAACAAATGGTTTTCGATTGAATTTTGCGGACAACAGCAGCAACGCTGCGCTTGGAACGGATAGCAGCGGCGTTGG
>TARA_B100000401_G_scaffold435108_1_pt1 | contig 11559 bp, 9 predicted proteins | sample TARA_B100000401 | Tara Oceans TARA_B100000401 (sample SAMEA2620786) | marine metagenome | biome: marine biome (ENVO:00000447); feature: surface water layer (ENVO:00002042); material: "saline water (ENVO:00002010), including plankton (ENVO:xxxxxxxx)" | depth 5 m
AATGCTCCAGTCGATGCACCAATTGTTGCATCCATTGCGTGGAACATATATCTTTGATTTACACTGTTTGCCTCTGTATCGAATATTTGTGTTTGTTCAAATATTTTTATTCTTCTTCCGCCTTTAAAACCTTCCTCGTGTGTCATGTTTGTTAGATTTATTTTTGTAATTTTGCCCTCTAAATCATTTATATAAAGTAGACCGCCTCTAAATTTAACTCCTCGCGCAAGATCTGGCGTTATAAGAACTGGCGATGCAGGAACTTGATTTCTTATACCATTATCAGTACCACCATCTTTTCCAATATCCTTTATATTTATATTTTTATAAAGTTTTCCATTATCTTCCAAATTCACTATTGTAACATTTGATCCTACTCCTGCGGCTACTCCTGCGTATCCACCACCCATTACAGCAACATAAATATCATCATTTATATTCATATCTCCAGCACCATTATTTGGAATTCTCATTATTCTTGGAGAAGACCAGGTATCTCCAAGCCTACTGTAATCATATTCTGGTCTAGTTTTTACTCCTGTTGCAGTTGAAGACGTATTTATCTCAATAGACAAAGCAGTACTACCTTTTGTGATATCTACTGCACCAACATCGTATCCATAATATGTTTGATCATCAGCAAATGTTAGCACCGCTTCACCTGAGGTATTTTTTGAAAAAGACCACGATGTCTCTATTTTGTCATCTATCCTTACTGTTATGTCGGATCTTTTTAAACCCTTAACTGGCAATGTCCATACTTTACCTTTATAGCATTGTGTTTCTCCAGAATTATTACAAGTTTTATCCTTACCGCTATGTGCATTATCTGTTGCTCTTATAGACTCTGAAAATGATGCTAGAGGATAAAATGTTGCGATGTAGTCGTGACTTTCAAAATTACCTAGATAATCTACAAAATGAACTTTCTTTAAAACATAATCATTAAAAACAGAGTACAAGTGGTCTGGCTTATCTGGGTTAGTAACATCCAACACAGAGAAGCCCGCACCTCCTCTTCCGTAAGGTACAATTAATATAGTATGCCAATTCTTACCTGTTTTACCTGGTTTAGTAAAAAACATGTCATGTGCTGCTACCGATCCATCTACTCCGTAGATTGCATTTGAGCCACCTCCGCCTAATTTTGCTTTTTTATTAAGGTTTACATTTACTAATTCAGGCAATTTTGATCCAATGAAAGGTGGAATAAATCCCCATTTCTCTTTTCCAGTATCTGCATCAAAGGCATGCAACATGCCATCATTAGCACCGACATAAATAACTTCCTCTCTATTTTTTAAACTATTAGCCCAGGCAACATACCCATTCTTAGTTCTCCAAAAAGCTTCTTGATTTTCACCTGTGAATGCAGTCTCTGCATCGGGTGCACCGACAACTATCATTTCAGAATGATATATGTCTCCCAATATTTTTTTTCTTGGTAATGATAATTTGCAATCTTTTCCATAATTAAAATAATCTTCTCCACGAACGAAATTGATTAAACCCTTTATATCATCTTCATTTCCATCTTGAATACTTGCAACTTTATCTGCGCATGTGATTGTGTTGTCTCCATGTTCTTTACTACCTAATGTTCTATTATGATATGCACCAACCTCGTTCCCAAGTCTTTCAAACATTCCATTAATCTCTAAATGATTTGTGTCTACAAAATTGTTATAGCCTGGTTTATAACTAACAGTATCTAATACGGTCCAAATTTTTCTAGATGAAGGCGAAAGTAAGGGTTTTAAATTTGCAGCATCCCATAGAATTTTAGGTTTTCCATCTTTCCCTAATTTAGGCCTATTCGTAGTCGGATCTAGTTCAGTTTTTTTTAAAAAACCATCCCAATTTTTATTTTGCATATAATCAAATGATGCTTGATATAAAAAACCACCTTCATTAACTTTCGCGTTAATTGCAGGGGCTGTAAAAGACAATGTAGGAGCTTTTATAGATGAAATAAGTGCTTTCAATTGTGATGTTAAAGCCGCTGCTGTATCAGCGACAATTACATCATCAGTTCCACCAGCTTTTGAAATTTCTCTAAACTTTGCAATTCCAGTAGGGTTAATTCCTCCCCCATAGGCAACTGTGAAAGTTTTTATAGGGTGATCTTTATGATTTAACATATCTTGAACAATTTTTTTTGCTTTAACTACATTTGACATAGCACCATCACCAATAACGATAATGTAACTTTTTTGGCAATCAGCATTGTCAATTATGGGTGATATCTTATCTCCGTTCGGTAGTCTTTTTTTTATCCTATAGTAATCTCTTGCCATTTTTGACCAAATTTCAGCATCTGTCCCGCCTCTTGGACTTACATTTTTAACTAGTCTATAAATTTTATTCGCTCCTTGCTCATCAACTTTAACTCTAAGACAATTGTTTTTAGTACAAGGAACTCCTTTATCTTGTCTAACATTCCAATTAGTGAACCATTTTTGTTTACCTCTCCACTCTGAGGACCAATATCCAAAACCAAAATTAACTGTGGCTTTTAAAGCTGGATCAGAAACTATAGCTTGGATTGCTTCATGCGCTCCGGTCATTCTCGTTGCAAGACTTCCTCCCAATTCTTTTATCCAGCCTAGATTTAAATCAAAAAATTGAACTGCGCTTTTATTTAAATCAGCAAGAATAACTCGATTATTTGTCGTATCCACGTGTACTCCACCTGGGTAATATATAAAAGTATTAGTTGCTGATGATTGTTTATTTCTTCTTACGCCCTTTGAAACCGTGCTACTAATACCTGATTTACTTGCATTAAGTGTATACTTATAAATTTTTGAGTTACCCCAATCTGCACCGTAAATTACACTATCATCTGACGGATGAGTGGCTAAACCGTATGCAACTCTCCACCTATTTATTCTTATTGCACTAGCAGAGCTTGTTGAAGGACAATCTCCAGAAAAAGTATGTCTATAAATTATACCATTACTTCCATTACGCACGTGGTAATATAAATTACTTTTCGAACTGTCCACCGCTATTGCATACGATGAATTTATTCTTCCTACATTTGCACTGCATCCTAAGTCAGTATCAGTTGACAAGTTTCGGCTATACAAACCACCACTGTGATTTACGTACATAGTATTATTGTGTATCGCTATTTTTCTTGGAAATGACAAACCTTTTTTAAAAGTACATGTGCCATTAGCTATGTTAAATTCGTAAAGTTGTCCTCCATAAAAATCAGCTGCATAAAGATTTCCGTCGTGGAATTTAATATCTATTAAATAATTTACATTACATGTATTTGTTCCTGTAAATTTACCACCTGTACCATAGTTTAGGTCAACAAATAACGTATCATAAAGAAATTTTTTAATACCTTGGGCCCCTAATTGAGCCACATATATGTCTCCGTTAGTATCAGTAGCTGAAGCCCATGGATAGTGAACGCCTGCACCACTAACTAACCTAGCGCTCATACTTCCAGATCTATCTAAAAGTATTAAGACATTTGCGGGCACATCACCAACAGTACTTCCAGGTGGTAAAGCCTTGGCAAATGCATTTTTGGCAATGAATGAATTACCTATAAACAACAATGATATAAAAAATAAAAGATAAAGTAAATTTTTTATTTTATTAAGCTTATTTTTCACAATTAATTAATTTCCTCATCAGGTTTTCCATCATCTCTTTCTTCAAGCTCGTTATAAAATGATCCAAGTTTAAAATCATATTCATCATTTGATATATAAATTTCTTCGTTAATAAAACCGTCAGAACCTAATAATCTTTGATAAACAATTATTTTACCATTTTTTTCCCATGCATAAAAATTATTGTAAAGTAAAGGATTTTCTCCAGTATCAAAATCTCCAAAATTTTTTTTTGCATAGTTCATGAGTAATAATTTATTGCTTATTTTATTACTTCCATCATTGAGAACCAACATTCTTATTGCAGCAAGATTATCTCCTAAAAACATGTATTCAACTGCTATACGCTCGTCTAAACTATCACCGGGACATAATTTTGGTGATGGAATTGGTAACATAGAAAGTTCATCTAATATTGGTAAAGGCTCTGCAAACTTATTTACAATTTTATTTTTTTTTTCACCAATATCGATAATAAAGTCACATGCCGCATTTACAATTTCATAATTTAAAAATATTATTAAAAAAATTATAATTTTTTTCATTTATACAATTATAACAATAAATTATAAAATTTTGTAACTTGAATTTTAATTTTTAATCACTTATTTTGGTAAAACTACTACACTTTCTAAAGGAACTACCATTGGATCAATACCATCGGCATTTCTTATGCCGCATGCATAAACTCTGTAAGCCATTCCATCATTACCAACGTCAGTCGCTCCCTTTTTTATACTAGATCCAGTGCCTTTAAATGGAGCCGAACCAATTCTCTGAATAAAATACTCATAATAGTAGAAGCTTAATCTTTTTGCTTCTTGTTTTTCTTCAGCTGACCCGTTAGTTACAAAACTTTTGTCTAATAATCGTCCAAAATTAAAACTTCTAGCTATTTGTTTATCCTTGTGATCTTTTACTACATAAAAATCTTCGGTATCAGTAATATCTCTAATATCTCTAAAACTTTGAAAACAAATTTTTTTATTGCTCACGTAGTTATATTTCACAGACTCACCTCCATAATCTACTGTAAAATCCGTTGCACCACCATCACCACCTTCACTTGTATTGTAATTAATTATAGCTAGATCACCCTCAAATTTATTAGTGTCATTTTTAGGTAAATTTCTCAATGTTCTATCTCTACCACTACCATCGCTTTTTAAGGGTCCCATAAATTCATTTAATAGTGCTCTTTCCCCCTCAAGAAGGCCAGTTTCAGCTACATAAAAAGTTTGTTGATAATTATCACTTTCATTATTTGATGCATGATCTCCAGCAGAAATAATTATTAACGCACCGCCCATCAATGACATTACAATCATTAAAATCAATGATAGAACTAATGCAAACCCCTTTTCATTTTTATTTTTCATCAAAATCCTAAATTTCTTGCATGAGCAGATATTATAATTGTTTCTCTCATATACTTATCGTTAAACTTAATATCTCTTCCTGAGTCGTGTAAAGCTTTTTTAACCCTAGAATTTTTTAATCTAAAAAATTCATTCTTTGATCTTATCGATAACAAAACATCTACAATTTTTATTGAGTTTACTTTAGAGGCATTTGCAGAACTTGAAGGCGGCGGGCTAATTAGTTTACCATTTTCATCAATAGGAGCGAAAATTAAATCTTGAACGAAATATACCAAATCTTCAAAGTCATGCGTTCTTTTATCATTTTGATCAACTGCAAAAGACCCTGGCTTTCCCGGTATCCACACTTCTTTTTTTTTTTCTAAAATTTTTAGATTTTGAGGAGGCTTCCAATACTCTTCGCCACTTTTAGGGTCAGTTCTACCATCTTTTTTGCACTGATAAGTTACTTTATATCTTTTATATTCAAAATTTTTTAATGTATCGTCATATTTGTAATCCCCGTAAACAATTTCTAATCTATCGCAAAGATTATCTGAACTAATACTTTGTTTAGTAATTAAAATTGGAATATGTTCATTTGCATCATAAGGTATATTATCTCCAAAATATTTAAATCCAGCCATTCGAACATCTTTCATAATCATTCCCAAAGTCTCTCTACCTGCTTGACTCATTTTAGCAGTATCAGTAATTTTAGAATATGTGTTATTGACCACATTATATGAAGTGAACATTGCAGCCATCATTACTACTGAGATAACTACTCCTATAAGAAGCTCTATCAAAGTTACTCCAGATATATTTGATATTTCCTTTTTCATTAATTGATTTGAAAATATAAAAGTTTTGTTTTTTTTCTTTGTTTACCACTACTGTCGGTACCACTTGATTTTATTGTAACTTTCATTTTACCAAAGTAAATTTTCTCAAGAATATCGTCATTATTGTACTTACACGTTTTACAAATTTCGAAAATCTTTAATTCTTTTTTGCCAACATTATTACTGTCACATTTCAATCTTCTTTTAGAAAATCTATTATCCCATTTGAACTTTTTTTCCTCTAAAACATTGCTTGGAGTTGTTGTAGTTGCGCCATCACTACAACTTTCCATTGACCAATAATTATCTCTATTGATGGCATCATCATACATGTATTTATATAGTTTTTTTCCTGATAGGTCGGAAAATTTGTCAGATAATAAATCTTCAGCCACCATACTAGTTAGATAACTAGTCTTTGTTCTTTCATTTGAAACATCAATAGCTTGAACTGAGTAACTAACCATCTGAAATATTGCAATAAAGCCTATTGCTACAATTGCGGTTGAAACTAAAGCTTCAATAAGTGTTATCCCTTTTTCTGAACTATTACTGATCTGTCCATTGCCCACTATTCTCATCTCCACTCCATTTTTTTAGGGTTGTTCCACCAAATCTATTCCAAATAACCTTGTATGCTGGCATTATAGGTTTAGCCCCGCATTTAATTGCTTGTTTAACTGACTTTTGACACAAAACAATAGAATTTGTTTTTAAATTATTATCAGTTTCATAAAAAGTTGAGTCTTTTGAAAAACAAACTTTCCCATCAGAAATTATATTAAGTAACACATCAGCTTTATAAAAATGAACTTTTTCTTTATCCCAATCACTTGCTGTGTCGCTACAACCTAAAGCAGCTCTCTCTTGTATGAACTTTTTTTGAGACATTCCTCTAGTCTCAAAAGTTTTATCACCGCTCCCGTCGCTATTTGGAACATCTATATAGAGTTGGACATATGGAAAAGAACCTCTTTTTGACTGGGAAACTATACCGTTAATCATTGATACAATATTTTCTGCAGCAAGTCTTACCTCTCTATCATTTTTCCAATCTTGAAATCGAGGGTAACCTACAGCAGATATAACTGAAATTATAACTACCACCACCAATAGCTCCAATAGTGAAAAACCTTTAATGTCCTGATTTTGCTGCACCGGGATCTATCTTACCCGATTTGACTAATTCTTCCAATGATTTATCCATCGTAATCATTCCATCTCTAACTGCTGTTTGCATGATACTTGGAATTTGATGGATTTTTGCTTCTCTAATTAAGTTTTGTATTGGAGAAGTGCATTTCATTATTTCAAAAGCACCAACTCTACCTTCTCCATCTTTTGTTTTTAAAAGTCTCTGTGTAACTACCATTTTAAGTGATGAAGAAATTTGAGCTCTTATTTGCTCTTGTTGTTCTGGGGGAAACACATCAATAATCCTGTTGATGGTACTAGGTGCTCCACTTGTATGTAGAGTTCCAAAAACTAGGTGACCAGTTTCTGCAGCCGTAAGCGCTAAACTTATTGTTTCTAAATCTCTCATTTCTCCAACAAGAATTACATCGGGATCTTCTCTTAATGCTGCTTTAAGTGCAGCAGCAAATGACTCTGTTTGTTTTCCAACTTCTCTATGGGATACTATGCTCTGATGATCTGTATGAATAAACTCCACAGGGTCCTCTACTGTAATAATATTTGCAGTTCTAGTTTTGTTAATCTCATTTACAATCGCAGCAAGTGTTGTTGATTTTCCAGATCCAGTTGGACCTGTTACTAAAACTAAACCTTTGTGAAAATCTACAATATCATAAAGTGCTTGTGGTAAATTAAATTGATCCATCTCAGGAATTTTACTTTCGACTCTTCTGCAAACACAAGCTGGACCATTTATAGTTTTATAAAAATTTGCTCTAAATCTTAAACCACTTAAAGTAACAGATGTATCTAGCTCATGTGTTTTTTCAAATTTTTTTAATTCTACCTCATTGCAATTCATCGAGAGTAAATCTTTTAAATCCTGCTCTTTAACAACAACATCTTTAACTTTTATTATTTCACCAGTTTGTCTATATGCTAAAGGAGAACCAGTCCTTAAATGAAAATCTGAAATTTTCTTATTATTTTTAGCAAGATCTTCAAGTTTGTCGAACATTGTAATTTTTAAGTAATATACAAGCTATATATTGAGGTTAAAGCTTAAAATAACCTTATTTAAGGTGTTAATTCATATTCTACTATTGGTTGATTATTTATATAGATATATTATTAAATAGTTAAATGAAAATACCGTTTCAAAATTTATTTAAGAAAAAGGACGCGAGCGATGCACCTGTGCCTCAGCCAGAACAATCGGCAGGTAATAAAGGTGTAAGTAATTTTTTAAGTAAATTTAAATTAAAATTCGGCTCAGGTTTAAAAAGCCGCCTTGGAAAAAAAGCAATTCAAGGGGAAGAGATTGTTGGAGTTGAACTGTGCCCTGGCGAAATTCGACTCTCACAAGTTTCAAACAACAAATCTAATCAATGGGTTTTAGATAAATTTTATGTTCATAAAATAGAAGGTTTACCTGAAGGTTCAACAGCTTTAGAAAATCCAGATAAATATGGGGACGAGCTACAAATTGCTTTGCAAAAATCAAAAATTACAACTACTAACGCAGCAATTGCTATCCCAGTTACAAGTGCAATTATTAGAGTTGTAACCGCTCCACTTATGAGTGATGAAGAATTAAAAAAAGCAATTGATACAGACTCTTTATGGGAAAACTTAGTACAGTTAACCGATAATCTTGCAGATTATTCAATATTTCACCAAGTTATAAATAAAGACACAACAGGCAATACAATGGACATATTATTTGTTGCTTCAAAACTTTCAGATATTAATAGCTACACAGATATAATTAAAAAGGGCGGTTTAAATGCTGTCATTATAGATGTTAAATGTTTCGCATTAAAATCCGCAGTTGATCAAGTCAATCAAATTGCGGGGTCTATTGAAGAATCAAACTTAACAGCAGTATTAGAATTTGGTTTGGATGAAAATTACGTAATGATTTTATACGAAAATAATCCTATCATTACCGACATATTTATTAGGTCTCAAGATAGAAAGACTTTAACTGACTCAAATAATCAAGAAGAGATGGATGCACTTGTTAGAAGATACATGACACAGGTTAAGCAGGCTATTCAAGATTTTGAAACAAAATATGAAAAAAGAATAAGAAATTTAAAAGTAACATCCAATCTTACCAATGTTGAGGAATATTTAGGAAGCTTCAGAAAAAATATGATTAACACTGGCTTTAACTTATTTGACCCATTAGACGGAATTAAAATCCCTGCTCAATTAGAAGAAAGTGTTAACTTAAGTAACAGATCATATTTTTCTACAGTAATGGGCTTAGCATTTAGAAAGCTTGATGTTTTTGGTTATTATAAATTTGTGACTGCTGTTAAAAATATAAACTTACTACCAAATAGAGATAGCATGATTGCTCAAAAAAAAGCTAAAGTTTTTTCTAATTTTGCTTTTAAAGGTGTAGTAGGAATTGTAGCAGCGATATATATAATTTTATTTGGATTATCTTTTTGGCAAATTAACACATTAAACAAAAAAAACGAAGGATATACAGCTGTTGTTGAACAACATAAAAATAAACTAGCTGAAAGAGATAAATTTTTAAAAGAAAAAAATATGATTGATAAGTCTCTTGAATTAAGCAACTCTATAAAATCAAATAAGGTACTAAATTTTAGAGTATTAGCTCAAATAGCCTCTGCAGTGCCGAAAAGAGTTAAATTTTCCAAAATTGAATACAATGGTACAGACTTAGTGGTTATTGAAGGAAGCGCTTCTAATGACCAAGATATTCTAAAGTTAATAGGCAACTTAAAAAATAAAAAGTTAATTAAACAAGCATCACTTGCAAATATGAATCTTTCTAATCAAGGCCAAGGGGCCCAAGCCATGAAAGGTTTTAGAATAGCTTGTATATTGGAGATGATTTAATGGATTTGAATATGAATTTAGATATGGGTCAGCTAAAAGAAAAGCTTTTAGCTGTTGCTGATAAAAAAACTTTAATTAAATTTGGTATTGGCTTTGGTGCAATAGTTTTATTTTTAATAATTTACTATGTAATATTAAACCCAATGGTTGATGCTAGAAAAGCTAAATACGAGGATAAATTAAAAAAACAAAATGAAATTACTCAGTTTGATCAAGATATTATTACCCTTAAAGCATATTTAAAAGAAGCAACTCCAGAATTTGAAAAAAGCTCAACTTTATTTCATTCAAAAGCTGAGGTAGAGGGTCTTTATAATTCACTCAGTCGTTTTGCTGCAGCAAATGGTTTGGTCATATCAAAAATTACAAAACAAGATCCAATACCAGTTTTAAAAGAGGGCCAAACAGTTTCCCAGGGTTTAATAGAAAAAAATATGGTTTCTTATTACAAAATTCCTGTGCTTTACGAGATAAAAGGCAAGTTTTTGGGTTTTATCAAATTTAAGCGAGCAGTCTCAAAATCAAACAAGATGTTAAACTTTGACAAAGAAAGCGTTTCTGTAGTACAAGGAGATACAACTGGAACGATAGTAGCTCAGGGCCAATTAACAATAGTGGGGTTACCAGATGAATTTTTTTAAAACCTTCATATTTATAGTTGTATTATTTATGTCAACAATTTCATTTGCTGACAACCATGATCAAAATCAAGATAACGATAACCAATTAAACGAGATACAACAAGAACTACAGGATGATGAGGAAGTACCATTAAATGATCCATTTGCAGGTAATGAAGGATTAAATTCTTTAACAAATGTCCCAGAAGGGGAACAAGAGGAGCCCATGAGTATTTATAATTTTAAACTTGTAGGTCTTATATCAGGAAAAGATCATAGCTATATCTCTTTAGGAGATAGCGCCGGGGAAGTTATAACTCTTACACTCGGTCAAAATTTAGGAAAAATTAAATTAATAGATTTAAGACTGTCTGAAGCAATTTTTGAAAAAGAGGATAAAAGTTATGTGATTATAGATTTCAATAACCAGATAAGAGAGGCAAATGAATATTAAAAAATTAATATCTATATTTGGTTTAATTATTTTTGTTATGTTTTTAAATAGTTGTGCAAACAATCAATTTGGAAAAAAGCCTTTTAAACACAACACACCACTAATTAAAGATGATATTAAAAAAACAGGTAAAGCAGAAATTGCTAAAACTTTAGAAATAGGACCAAAACCTATTGAGGGAGATGTTGTAAAGCTTGGAAAAAGAAAAAAAATATCATCAGAAGCTCAAAGAAACTATTTAGTAATTTCTGACGATTATCCATTACTTAAACAAAGAGTAACTTTAAAATTTAAAAACTTAGATTTTAAAGAAATAATGAACTTAATGGGTAAAATAGGTGAAATAAATGTATTGGTTGGTGATGAAGTTGCTGGGACACTTTCAGCCGAGCTTATTGATGTTCCATGGGATAAAGCTCTTCAGGCTTTGCTAGATATGAAAAATTATGCATCAGATGTTGATGTTGCCAGCAATTTAATAAGAATACATGCTCCAGAAACTTTAACAGCTCAAGAGAATTACAAATCCCAAAGAGCACAAGCTGTCAAAAAGAAAGTAGAGTTAGAGGATAGTGTTGAGCCAATATTTTCAGAGATATTTAGATTATATTATATTTCTCCAAAGCAGGC
>TARA_B100000401_G_scaffold213799_1_pt1 | contig 11456 bp, 4 predicted proteins | sample TARA_B100000401 | Tara Oceans TARA_B100000401 (sample SAMEA2620786) | marine metagenome | biome: marine biome (ENVO:00000447); feature: surface water layer (ENVO:00002042); material: "saline water (ENVO:00002010), including plankton (ENVO:xxxxxxxx)" | depth 5 m
GTGACATCTGTATATATAGCTCTAGGCTCATACCATTCTGTAGGTTGCGGTATGCTCATATCTTGGTAGGTATCAAAACCTGGCAAGTAATTCATGTAGGCAAGTAGTGTTGCTTGTCCTGCTGTATCGTATGTACCAGATTCTTGTTCTTGTTGTTGTGATTGTTCTTGCTGTGCCCTTATGTTACTAGCTACTATCTGTTCTGCTATCTGATCAGCTTCAGATGCTGTTACCATAGTACTAGTCATACTTTCTATCTGATTATCCATAGTTGTAACTTGGACCTCAGCCATCATTGTAGAAGGTGTATTGCCTATTGCAGGCATAGGTACAAGATTAATAGATTGTAAAACAGTGTTAGTCTGTGCTTGAGATGAGGCTATCTGATCTGAAATACTAGGTGAGCTAGATACAGACATAGGAGATGATGATGCACCAGATGTATTGCTAGATACGGAAACTGTAGTGCTAGTTTGAGAAGTGCCCCCAGTTATGTTAGGGTTTATTCTTTCGAGTAGGGAATTAGTAGACGCTACTATTGATCTAATTCTGTTTCGTTTTTCTTTTTTAGTATCTTTCTCTTCATCATCTATATTATCTAGTAATTCTAGTTCTTGTTCTATAAAATCATCTTCAGTAAATTCTTCTTCCTCTACTTGGTCAGGTGTTATTTCTTCTACAGCTTCGTCAAGTGCTTGTTCTTCTTCTTCTATAGCTTCTTCTTCATTAAAATGTTCTTCTATTACTTCAGCAAATTCTTCTTCTGTAAGCTCTTCTTCTACAAACATAAGGAAGTCTTCTTCTGTATCTATTATGTGTATTTCAAATATATCTATGACTTCAGTGTCTGTTATGTCTTCAAGAGGTATAAAACTTATTTCTTCTAAATCAGGTGCAAAAGAATCATCCGTAAATTCAAAATGTGTATCTATAAAAATAGGTTCTTCTAAATCATATTCCTCAACAAAAAGTATATCACTACTGATAGTAATAACATCATGGCTATCACCATCGTTGTGCCAATCGTCAGCAAACGTAAAAAAAGTTGTTTCTCCGTATAGGTATTCATCTTCTTCATCAAATCCATAAAAATCCTCCTCATCATCATAACCAAACAATACAGAATCTGTAAGTCCTGTACCATATAAATAGTCATCATCTTCAAAATTATTTGTTAAGTCATACACATCACATAGTTCACTAAAATCTGCATCTACTAGACATTCAGAAGAAAGGTTGCTAAATGACTCATCTATAACTTCTGCTGTAGTTAAACTAAAATCATCAGTGACAACATATGTGGTGCTATTATTGTCTTCATATCTCAAATATGTCACAGCTTCATTATTACCTTGTAACCCTATCGTTATGTCATGATTCTGTATGCGTAGCTCGTCATACCTAAAAGAAATTTCATTAGTCGTTTCGTATAATATAGCTTGAAAAGTACTTTTTAAACCATTGCTGTATTCAGAAACATTATCCCACATGATAACAAAGTATTGATCTGTATCAGCAGTTTGTCCAAATGTTTGTATGTAGGGAGATTGATTGCCTGACGATCTTCTAATAAAATCAGACCAAGCAGGAAAAACAGAGTAATTAAATGAGGTGGCTGGTAGTGTTTCCGATCTGTAATTTCTTGATCTTGAGACCGAGAAGTTATTCTGGAAGGTAAAGAATCCGTTCATTGATATGTTTACTTGAGAGAAGGTCTGATCATAGAAAGTAAAATCAAAACCGATATTTTTCATCCCTGACATATTATCATCGCCTAAGCTTAATCCAGTACCTGTAGAAGTTATATCTATAAGGGGGTCAGTGCCTACAGTGAAGGTGGGTGCACTAGCGTAGGCAAAACTACTAAGTAGGATTAATGATATTAGGGTTTTAAGCATATCTTTTGTGTTGGGTATTTTTTACAGAAGTCTTTTTTCTTGTAAGCTCTAAACTCATACCCTTTCATATCTGCTTTTATAAGATGCCAGTCAGGTCTGTCTTCTGGATTTTGATCCCATGCTTTCTGGGCTTCAGCACCTATCTTACCTTTATACGGACAAGGACTGCCGCTTTGTTCCATCGCCCTAAAAACTTTTTCGTCTTGACAAAGTAGGGCTACAGCCGCTACCTTCATCCCCATGTCGTAGAGAGCTTTGGAATTTTTTAAACGTTCACAGTTTTCGTCTCGTACAGATTTACCTGCTGATACACCAAAGATTTGTGTCTGGACTGCTGCTGAAGCCCCTGTAGTGCATAGGTCTTGGGAATAGGACATGATGGAAGGAGCCACTGCTGACGGAGGGGCGGTCTTAATTCTTTGTGTTACTTTCTGTGTAGCAGATGATGTGCTGGTAGAATTGTTAGTATTTACATTTTGTGAACTGTTAACATTATTATTGTTGTTAGTATTCACGTTCTGTGAACTTACAGTGCTGTTTGATGTGGATGTGTTTACGTTAGTATTATTATTGGTAGATAAATTTGTATTGTTAGATGTAGAATTTACAGTACTAGTATTTGTGTTAGTAACATTTTGTGTTTGAGTTATGTTTGATGTTACATTGCTAGTAGATGTTGATGTGTTGTTATTCGTATTTGTTGCAGTACTATTTATAGTTGTATTATTAGTATTAAGGTTAGTATTGCTATTGTTGCTAGTCGTTGTATTTACATTATTATTGTTATTAGTATTTACGTTGGTATTGCTTGAAGTTACAGTAGATGTAGTCGTAGTGGTATTGGTTATGTTGGAATCCTCACCAAATGCCACACTTGTAACTATACCTAAAGCTATACCTATTATGGCATACTCTCGTAATCTCTGTATCACATCAATCTCCTATTGTGATTTTGTTATTGTAAATTTAATTCTTCTGCTTGTTTTTTTACAGGTACAGCAGGTTTATATGGGCTGTCCATATCTTGTTTTATATATGATTTTAAAATAATTTCTGCTATTTCATCGTCAGTCGCATATATTTCACCTTCTATTTCGTTGTTAGTAGCTGAAATAGTAAATAAAGTTCTTATAGCACTTATAGCGTCTTTCATAAGTTTTGGACTAGGTTTACCTTTTTCAAAAACATCTACTAATGTTGCTGCTAAATCAGGATTACTTAAAAGTTTATCTAAAGCTTCTGCTTCTTTTAATTTAAATATTCTAATGCTTAAATCACTAGCCACATAACGTAGACCTACAACATTTCTGTAGATTGCCCAACCACGTGATAGTATATTAGGCACTGTTAATTTTTGAGGAACATCGACTACACCAAATCTTTTTGATTTATCTATAGCTATCCCTGTTTGAGTTAGTTTATCTAAATCATCTATATGTTCATCAGTATATCCAAGAAGTTTCATTTTATTTCTATTAGTTTTAAAAAACTGATTAAGTTCTGGAAACTTTACTCTTCTCATATAGTCTAGTCTAATGTCTAATAGTTGTTCTGCTTTTGGTGTTCTACTACCTTGACCTCCTTGACCTGGTGTTCTTGTTTTATTAATGTATCGTCTTGCTACTGTTATGTTTGGATCAGGTGCTATAAATTCTTTTCGCATATAGTTATCTAGAACAAAACGTAAGTCTTTTCTAACTAACTCTACAGGATCATTACTCATTGCACCTTTTAATTCTCCTGCGGTTATATCTTTTTTATTTCTATATAAATAATTTGCCATATCATATTCAGGATGTGTTGCCATCTGTTTTACGTAGGCTTCTAAAGTTTCATCATCGACTTCCATTAGTTTTAAAGCAAGTTCTCTATCTGTTTTTACATTTGCAAACTCTTTTAAAATTTTAAAATCTGATGCTCTACTCTCTTGACGTAAATGTACAGCTAACCTAGATTGTAATTTTTCTAATCTTGCTCCAGTTTCTCTTTTTATTGCATTATTAATTGGGTCTGCATTAATAATATTATCAAACTGTTCCTCAAAACCATCAAACAATCCTGCTGATTTACCTTCTTTAAGGAAGTTGTTAAGGTTGGCATCCATGTAACTTTGACCACCACTTCTTTTGTGATTTAACGCCATCCTTTCACCAATATTATAAAATAAAAGTTCCATTAAATCTTCTTTTTCAGAGGCTATACCTTTAGCACTTGTAGTTCCAATAGCTGTTTTATAAAAATCTGTAGGATTCAACACTGTTGCAAGTTGTCTTACGGAATTTGCACTGTCTGGATGATCTATAAAAGTATTTATAAAATTTTGTGGTGCTATTTTTCTTAGCCCTTTGTTATCGAGTTCTAATATATTTTGATAAGCTCCTCCTTCAAAAAAATCAAAAAACTCATTTGCGTATTGTTGATTTAAATCTCTATAGTCAGGGAAAAGAGTATTTAAAAGTTCTCTACTCTGTTTTTCTAAAGCCTTGTACATAGCCCCTCTACCTTGAGAGTCTCCTCTAAATTGATTATGTTTTAATCTATATTGTTTAGCCATTATATGAAGATCGTTTGCAGATACTACAACCCCTGCATCTTCTAATCTTCCAAATATATCTGCAACAATAGCCCTTTGCTCATTAAACACGCCTATATCAGCAGCATTTCTTAAATTTTGACCAGCTTCAATCAGTGCTTGTACTTCATTATTGTTAATGCCTCTTGGGTTTGTTTTTTGTATTTCTCCAATTTTGATGCTTATATAATCTGCTAACTCTATTGCTTGATCAGGTTGAAATGTATTTATGTATTCTCTTCGCATATACGCTAAATATTGACCTACACCAAAATTTTCTACACCACCTATACCTGTTACAATACGTATTGTTTGTAAGTTATCTATATTTTCTTCAATATCTTTTAGTCTTTTTAATAGTTCTTCTTCTTCTTTAGGAGGTATTGGAGTAAATCTTGCAGATACATCCTGTCTTCTCTGTAACAATTCTTCAGTGCTTAATTGTTTTACAGCAGGTTCGCCTTCTTGAATTTGTTGAAATCTTTTTAATTCAGGTCCTGTAAAGCCTCTTGCTTGTCCAGTCGCAGCATCTATTCTAGTGCTTAATAAACCTGCATATACAGAGTTAGGGTCTATTTGTAAATCGGCATTAGTAAGATCAGGTATAAGTTCTATTTTACCATTATCATATGTTATTTCAAGATCACCATTTCCTAATTCTGTTCTTGATAATTCTGTGTAGGTTGTAGTTCCACTTTCACCACTTTGTATTTTTTCAAAACGTAAAAGTTCTTCTTGAGTATACCTATCTCTTATTTTTTGACCACCCTCGGTATAAAAGTCAGAATGGTATTCTGCAAAGGAGTCTCTTTGTTTTAATCCTTGTCCTGCTTCTCCACCAAAGTCTTGTGCTCTTCCTAAATATTGATAATCGTAGGCAATAGTTACTTCATCATAAGCATCCCTTTCTACTGGTGGTATTCTTTCTACAGAATCGTCATTATATGTAATAATAATTTCACCTTCTTGAGTTGTTTCTCTAGAAACTTCCTCTAAAGTAAATTCTGTTTTTTCAGGTTCAGCATTTCTTGCAGTGCTTTTATGAGCATTTAACGTTGCATCAAAACGATCTCTTTGTGCTTTTGAGTATGTATTAGGATTTCTTATATTATCCGCATCTAAACCTTCCGTTCTTACAGTAACTGGAGGTATCATTTCTGTAGTATCATCTGCGTATCGTACCTCAATACCACCAAAAGGTGTTTCTGCACGATCTACTTCCTCTGATTGTCTGAGTATTTCTGCATCCATTTCCTCAGCACTTTCAGGTTTAATGGCTCTTTTATTTTCAAGTATGATATATGGGTCTTCTCCTCGTATCTCTGCAAATTTTTGATCAAAATGACCTTGAATACGACTATATCTTTTATTTATTAACACATCTTCTAAACGACCACCCATTTGTTCTTTTTGGCTAATAAAGTCATTAGCCTCATTAAACCCTGTGTATTTCTCTCTAACAGGTTTTGTAAATCCTAGTATAACATTAGCAGGATAAGTTTCTTTAGTAATTTTTAAAGTTTCTAAAGCTTCCCCTGTAGGCAACATTATACCCTCGCCCATATCTACTTTCTGTACAGCTATGTCTCCTGTTTCATCTATTATGTTTGCAGCGAATTGATTATCTAATTCTGTTTCGCCTATCCATACTGAATCAGGGTCTAAAGAAGATAATCTATCCGTAGTAATATCATCTGCAATTTTTTGTACTCCCCCTATTTTTGCTATTTCTTCTTCAGTTTGAAGTATATCTTCACCTTTTCTTTGTAAAAATCCTTCTATTGAGTTTACAAAATCTTTACTTACTGTATTGTCTGGTCTTAAAGTTTTTGTTAATTGTAAAAAGGTTGCAGCTAAAAATTCGTGTTGATCTCTTTCTATTTGAAAAATACGTTCTAAATCAGAAAAAATCATTTTTCTATTTAACGCTTTAAATTTTCCTAATTGTGGAAGTTCTATTAAAGATTTTCTTACAGCAGTTAGTGTTTCAGATTGTACATATTGATCTAGAAACATAGTAAAACGATCCCTTAAATATTCTACATCTTCAGTGCCTAAACCATCTTCTAAAGTTTCATCAAATCTTTTTAAAAGCCTATCTTTAGATTTTCTAATATTTTTCATATTAGCTATCATTTCAGCATGTATTTCTGGTTCGTCAACTTCTAGTTGTTTTAATGTTTTAGCAAATCTACTTACTGAATCAAATTCTCTAGCAGAAATTTTTGCTAAATCTAGTTTATCTTTTTGCGAAAGATTTTTTAAATCTTCTGCAGTATATACACCAGCAAATTTAGGATTTTTTAAAAGATATTCATCTAAATCTCCACCACCATCTAAATATAAATCTAAACGCTTTAAAGAACTACCACCTTCTCCTATAGCATCCATAGCAAAACCTTTTGCTTTTGTTAGGACAGGGGGAAAAAGAAAACCTGCTAAAAGTAAAGCACCTGCTCCACCTAAACCATTTTCTACATCTAAGCCCATTAATTCTAAACCTAAGTAACCTCCACCTAAAGCATAGTTTACATAACGAATATCTCTATCTATAGTGTGTTTATAACCTCCTAAACCTTCTGGAGTTCTTATTTTTTGCAATTTTGTTTGTTTATTTCTTATTCTACGTGCTTTAAATCTTCCACCCATTGTATTAGGTAATCTAGCTATTTCTTCATTCATTTTTATTAAAACGCCTGATTTTGATAGTTTTTGTAAATTATCAACTAAACCATATCTAATAAGTTTTTCTCCATAACCAAATGCAGCTAAGTCAAAAAGAAATTGAGCAGCGTCTGCACCGCCCTTTACTCTTGAAGTAGCCCCTCTTAATTCTGTCTTACCCATGTTTCTTGCAAGTCTAGAAATATCATATAAAGTTGCAGGAGGTAATCCAAAGGCAGTAGGTCCTTCTTCTATTATTGTTTTATTCCATGAATTTTTAAAATCATTTATAAATTGTGGAATAACCCCTACAGGTTCTTCTGTCTGTATACCTAAATCTTCTCTTAATGATGCAAATAATTCTTCACCAGAAGGTATAAGTGAATCGTAACCTGAACCATCAATATCATCTACAACCCTACCTTCAGAGTAATTTAAATCATTTGCATATTCTTCCTCTCTAAGATTTGCTTCAGCTACATTTAAATCTTCAATGTTTAAAGAATTTAAAAATTGAGAATGTTTCATAGTGCTTTGTACTTCAGGATCATTTATTATATCATCTCTCATATCTGTAATATAATCTGCTTTTTCTCTATCTCTGTCATCCTCTGAAAAAAACAACGATCTTCCAAATTCCCCTATTTCCGCAGGTATAGAAATAGGCATACGTATTCCTTCTACTACGAGTCTACCAATATCACGTAAAGACTCATTAAAAAGTGTACCTTCACCTGGTTTGCCTGTAGGTTTTCCAGCAACTCTGTTAGCAATATCATAATTTTTATTTATTAACCATTCATTATGATCTCTTATAAATTCTTTACCCCTACCTTCTTCATTATATTTGTTTCTTACATGTTTTAAAATACTATCAATATCCACTTTATCTCTTAACTCACCTGTTTTGTCAGATATAGCATTTAAAGCTTGATCCTCATCAAATAAACTAAAATATTGATTATTAGCGTCATAGGCTATTTGAATAAGACTTTTACCTTCATTTTCTGGAAGAGCTGTTAGTCTTTCAAAAACCTCAATACTATGCTGTGCCCAAAGACCTTTTTGAGCTGTATCTATTCTTTCTCTTGTTTCTATTTCTTTATCTTGTTGTAGAACCTCTACAACTTGACTTTCTACTTCTTCAGCCCTAGCATTTTTTTGATTTTCTAATAATTCTTTTTCTTCTGGTGATAAAAAGTCTACCATATATCTATCCTTAATTTAAATCTGATTCTCTTGCCTGCTCTTCTAAACTATCAAAAAGTTGACCTACAAGACTATTATTATCTTTTTTAGTTGTCTTATTTATAACCTCTTCAGTTTTTCTAACCTCAACATCATTTTCACTATTTATCCAAGATGTATATTCATTTTTTTCAAACTCCATAAGACTTTCAAAAAGTTCAGGAGTTAAAGTTAATGCTAATGGTATTTGCCTACCCACAAGTGGCATTGGTATTAGATTACCTTCTGCATCATACATGGGAGTATCATTAGCTGAATTTATAATAGGAACTAAATCCTGCATCAAACTAACAGCAGCATGTTTTAATGTTTGACCTGGCAAAATGCCTGCTTTTGCTCGACTAAATATTATCGCAGGTAAAGCTTTGTCTGCCATTTCATTTCTTAATATAGAAAAATATTTTATTTTAGTGCTCATATTTTCAACACCTAAAATACCTCCACCAGCACGTACCTCATCATATGATCTTTGGAAATCTGGATCAGATACAGCCTTACCACCTTCAAAACCTTGTCTCATAATAGCTACGTTAAAGGCTAGTGCTATTTCTTTAGCAGCAAACAGACCAGCAAAACCTATTGTGTTTTTCCAAGCATTATACCCTTCTTCTGTTTTTGCTGCATCTAATATATCAAAAGCTTCTTTAGTGCTTAGTTTACCACCCTTACCATCCATGTATTTTTTAAATTTACCATCATAATCTAAAGCATAAGGATCATAACTTCCTCCACCAAATTCCTCTGATATTTTTTGATTTTTAATTTCTATACCTTCATTTACAAATTGATCAAAAGTATATTCTTTATCTCCGTATTTTATTTTTTTACCGCCTAAAAATTCACTTCCTGTTTTTTCAGCTATCATATTTGTAAAGGTAGGAAAATTTTGTATAGCTCCTGCAGGTCCAAAAAATACATCTGCAACATTACTAATAAATCTAGGAAGTGCACCTTGTATGTATTTATCAATGTCTCCACTAGCTTTTGCTTCATTATACATACCTATCATAAGCCCTTGCATATCGTATGTTAACTGAGCTATGGTTTCATTAGTAGAAATTATAATAGGTGCTTTTTTATCTATATCAGCATCTTTTGTTTGATCTATAACTCTAGACATTGTATAGCCAGGTATGTTACCTTCTGGAGACGTTCTTTTAGGGTAATTTCCTGAACTTAATAAAATAAAAGTGTCTAAGTTATAATCTAAATCAGATTCAATAAAACTATCTACTGTATCTTGATAATATCCTAATTCTGCATTTCTGTCTTTACCACTTTTAAGATACCTATTGTAGTTACGTAAAAAATCTCTTCTATTTTCCATTATGCTAGTAAGACCTGCATTATTTGCTTCAACGTCACTAGTCTGTGCTCCGTTGTTTGTTAACTGAGTATATGTATTCCAAATATGTTCTGGATCATCGTTAAATTTATATCCACCTCCTGTTATTTTATCTAGTCTAGCAACTTCCTTGTCGAAATATATTGCATGAGGTAATTTTGATCTCCAATCTTGGTAGGCAAATTCATTTTCACCAATTTGATCTAATTTTGTAATATCTTGAAAAGCCATAGAAGTCCAACTATTTATTTGACTTTGTGCTTCGTCACTTTTAAGTAAATCAACAGTAGTTTGTGCTAATTGAATTTCTTGTGGTCCAAACATAGGTGATCCATCTTCTTTTGTTTTTTCTTTATTATCTAGTATAAAAGTACTTTCTTTCATAAGTTCTGCTATTTCATTAGACAAAGCAAAACCAGAGGCTCTTCTAGTATCATCACTAGAATCATTTCTCCTAGTGTCAAATCTCATTATATCCTGCCCACCATACTGTAAAGTATATCTACTAGCCGCATCTTCTTGTGCTTGTTCTGCCTCTCTTTTTGCCTGTTCAGCTTTTGCTTTTCTTTTAGTAATATATAAATCTTCTTCAGCATCAGCTACGCCTTTTGCAAAAGCAAATAGTCCTATACTCATGTTACACCTCTTCCATTTCTAAAAAACTTCCATCAGATTCTACAGGAATATTTTTATCTATATTCTCTATTTTTTTTCTGGCAGAACGTTTATTTTTAACTTCTTCTAATCTACCTTTTACTTTATCTAGTGCTCGCCTACCCTTCATTGCTTTATGCATTTCAGGTCTAGCAACTGCCATAGCTTCCATAGTATCTTTAGTTAATTGTGCTTCCCTTTCCTCTGGTAACATTTTTTCATCTGTAAACATAATTACAGATATACCTTCGTCAATAGCCATCTTAGCAAAAAACAAGGCTAAAGCAGGTTTTATTAATTCAGCTACATCTGGTGAAAACTTACCATTAGAAACACCCCCTAAAGCAAAAGTTTGTACTAAAGCTTCAACAGGCATACCCCCTAATAAAGCTGAAAGTATTCTATCTTTTTCTTCTTCATCATTTTCAATGTAACCTATAATGGTTCTTATAACTTCTTCTGGATCATTAGTTTCAGGAGGGTTTTCATATAGTCTAGCTCCACCCTCACTGGTTAAAGATTCTCCAGGTACAGGATGATTGAACATGTCTACTTGACCCTCTACTTGATTTGGATCGGTTGTTTCTGTTATTTCTGGTTGAATTTCCATATTTATTTACCTTTTTATAGTGGCGAGTCTATGCTTATTGTAGTGCCTCTAGGTCCTTCTGCTTTAATTTTAATATCATCAAAACTTTTTAAAAAATCTATTTGTGATAGTGCTGATAAATCTATATCAGAATATTCCCTTGTTTCTCCTGCAAATCTTTTTATAGGTTGTGCATCTTCAGCTTTTACACTTTGTATGCTAGAAGAGGCAAAACCAGCTTCTACAGGTTCTATTTCTATATCTGTTTCTGCGGCTTTTTGAGCTTCTAGATAAGCTAATAACTTTGCATCAAGATCACTGGAAGACTCTGCTTTATCTTTATCACTTAAACCTGCAGCATCTAGAATTAGTGCTTTACCTACGTCTGTACCAAAATCTATTATTTCATCTAAAATATTAACTTTTCCGCCTTTTTCAAAATTGCGTCTTCTAGAATTTTCATCTAATCTTTTAAATGTTTCTCTT
>TARA_B100000401_G_scaffold91762_1_pt1 | contig 11402 bp, 11 predicted proteins | sample TARA_B100000401 | Tara Oceans TARA_B100000401 (sample SAMEA2620786) | marine metagenome | biome: marine biome (ENVO:00000447); feature: surface water layer (ENVO:00002042); material: "saline water (ENVO:00002010), including plankton (ENVO:xxxxxxxx)" | depth 5 m
CGAACAGAGAAGTTAAGCCCATTAGCGCCGATGGTACTACTGTAACAAGTGGGAGAGTAGGTCGTTGCCAGATTTTTATTTAAAAGCCTCATTAATGAGGCTTTTTTTTTATATTACTTTCTATGAAATTATTTGCAGTATTTTTAGGTGGTCGTGCTCCAAAGTGTAATATTGAATTGCATGATGTTGTTTTTACTTGTTCAAATACAATTAAAGATTCGTTTGATGATTTATTAAGTAAGTGGTTTGGTGACCCAAAAAGACTTCATATAGATTCTTGGGTAGAATTAAAATATATTGATGGCTATGAAGTTACCTTATCAAAATCTAAACCATCTCAGAATGAAAGGTTATATTTTATTAACCTTGGAGGTTATGAAAAAAATAAGTTTGAGGAGTTACACGAAAGTAAATTTTTAGTAGGCGTCGATGAGAATGAAATAAAAAAAAGGGCTAAAGAAAAATTATTATTAGGTTATGATCAGGTTCATACAGATGACTTATATGATGTGGATGATTGTATTGAAATATCTAAAGTTTCAGAATACTTTGTTCATATAAAAAAAACTGAGGTTAAAGAAAACTTAAAATTTAATAATGGTTATTTACCTCTTCCAAGAAAAGTAATTAAAAATTTTATTTCTAGAAGTAACTAATTACTCTGACTTAGGACCCTTTTCAGTTTTTGAACCTGATTCTTTAGACTTATCATCAGCTATACTTTCTCTCATTCCAGTATCTGCTTGAATGTTTTGAAATTTATAATAATCCATTATTCCTAAATTTCCTTGTCTAAATGCTTCTGCCATTGCTTTAGGAACTTCTGCTTCAGCTAATATAACCTTAGCTCTAGCTTCTTGTGCTTTTGCAATCATTTCTTGTTCTGCAGCTACAGCCATTGCTCTTCTTTCTTCTGCCTTAGCTTCAGCAACTTTAAGATCAGCTTCAGCTTGATCAGTCTGTAAAATAGCTCCAATATTTTTACCAATATCAATATCTGCAATATCAATAGAAAGAATTTCATAAGCAGTTCCCGCGTCAAGTCCTCTTTCAAGAACAAGTTTTGATATTCTATCTGGATTTTCAAGAACTTCCTTATGTGATTTTGAAGAACCAATGGATGATACAATACCTTCACCGACTCTTGCTAATATAGTTTCTTCTCCAGCTCCTCCTACAAGTTGAGCAATATTTGCTCTAACCGTAACTCTAGCTTTCGCAATTAATTGAATTCCATCTGCTGCTACAGCTGCTACGCTTGGAGTGTTTATAACTTTTGGTGTAACTGACATTGTTACTGCCTCAAAAACATCTCTACCAGCTAAATCAATAGCTGTTGCCTGCTTAAATGTCAATTCCATATTTGCTTTTTCTGCGGAAATCAGTGCAGTTATAACTTGGGGAATATTACCTCCAGCTAGATAATGTGTTTCTAAATCTGGACCTTTTAAAACTCTTCCGATTGACTCAATATCATCTTTTATTACTAGCCCAGCTTTAGTTGCTGTAATTAATGAGTTAACTACAACTGAAGGAGGGACCCTTCTCACTCTCATAAAAACTAATTCAAGTAATCCTATTTTAACACCAGAGAACTGAGCAGTTATCCATAGGTTTACTGGAACAAAATATAAAAAAATAAATACTAGAACTGTTATTCCGACTATGAGTAATGCTGTAAGAACCATATTATTTGTTTTTTATTACTAATATTTTGTCTTGCAAGATATTAATTATTTTTATTTTTTTTCCTTCATCAATAAAATTTTCTGATGATTTTATTTCATAACTTTTATTATTAAAAATACCTTTTCCATAAGGTTTTAATGAGGATGTTGTTATACCTGTATCACCGATTTTTAAATTATCATATTTATTTTTTTCTACCTTATCATTATGAACTTTTTTTAATGATATTTTTTCCCATGTATTTGATTTCAAAGAGTATATAATAATAATCAAACAAACTACAGAATTTACTATTGAATATACTATTGCAAATTCAGTTCCAAAATATGTATAAGATAAGTAGTCAGAGAAAAAAATTGATACCAATCCTAATATTCCAAAAATTGTTGTTCCAGGAATAAATAATATTTCAATTAATATTAGAATTACACCTAATAATAACAATAAGCCTAAAATTAAAATTTCCATTTTTAATATGCTTTACCAAATACTACTAATCCTTTAGATTTTTTTCCAGTAACTATACATCTTCCTGGATTTTTTCCATAATCCATGGGTATACATCTAATTGTAGCTTTTGTATCTTTTTTTATTTTATTTTCAGTTTCAGTAGTGCCATCCCAATGAGCATAAACAAAACCATTATTAGCTTTAATTATATTTTTGAAATCATCATAATTATCAACTTCTGTGGTATTCTTATCTCTAAAATCTTTTGCTTTAATAAATAAATTATTTTGAATCTCAATTAATAATTCTTCTAAAATATTTTCAATTTGATTTTCTTTAACTATTTCCTTAGTGAGGGTATCTCTTCTAGCAATTTCAATGGAATTATTTTTTAGGTCTTTTGGTCCTATTGCTAATCTTATTGGAACACCTTTGAGTTCATATTCAGAAAATTTCCATCCTGGCTTAAAGTTTTTTCTATCATCAATTTTATAACTAATTTTTTTTGATTTTAATTTCTCAGCAATACTATTAAGTTTATCTACTATCAAGTCATATTCTTCATCGGAATTAAAAATTGGAATAAGAACAACTTGAATAGGAGCAAGATTTGGTGGAAGAACTAGACCTCTGTCATCAGAGTGTGTCATTATTAATGCTCCAACTAATCTTGTTGAAACCCCCCAAGAAGTTCCCCAAACATATTCCTTTTTTCCTTCTGATGTAGCAAATTGTACATCAAAAGCTTTTGCAAAATTTTGACCTAAAAAATGAGAAGTTCCAGCTTGAAGAGCTTTTCCATCTTGCATTAATGCTTCAACACAATACGTTTCCTCCGCACCTGCAAATTTTTCATTCTCTGATTTTATTCCTTTTAAAACAGGAATAGCCATAGTTTTTTCTAAGAAATCAGAATAAATATTTAATATTTTTAATGTTTCCTCTTCAGCTTCCTTTTTAGTTTCATGAGCAGTATGACCTTCTTGCCAAAGAAACTCTGAAGTTCTTAGAAAAAGCCTTGTTCTCATTTCCCACCTAACAACGTTGGCCCACTGGTTTACTAAAATGGGAAGATCTCTATAGGATTGTATCCAGTTTTTATAGGTATTCCATATAACCGTTTCTGATGTAGGTCTCACGATTAGTTCTTCTTCTAGTTTTGCATCAGGATCAACTACAACACCTTTACCATTTTCTTCAGCTTTTAATCTATAATGAGTTACTACTGCGCATTCTTTTGCAAAGCCTTCTACATGATCAGCTTCTTTACTAAGGTAAGATTTAGGTATAAATAAGGGGAAGTAAGCATTTTGATGTCCAGAATCTTTAAACATTGAATCAAGCTTTGATTGCATTTTTTCCCAAATAGAAAAACCATATGGTTTTATCACCATACACCCTCTCACAGATGAATTTTCAGCTAAATCAGCTTTTTTTACAAGTTCATTATACCAGCCTGAAAAATTTTCGCTTCTACTGGGTAATCCTTTAGACATATTATAAATTTTACACAATTTTAACTTTAATAATCAACTTAAAAAACAATAAAATTATTTTTTATCGTTTAAAATATGTAACTTAAATATGGTAAAAAGGCTAAATACTATAAATATGACTAAGAAATTACTTTATTTGTTTGCTTTAATTTTTGTATCAATATTTTCTTATGCACAAGAGAATGATGATATGTATTTTAATAAAAAAGATAGATTAGCAAAAAAAGTTAAAAAAATAACTCCTGCTCAAACTATTTTAAATAAATATCGATCTGGAATAACTGGTATCAATAACTCAGATAGAATCAATTCTGAAGTAATAAATAAGTACACGTCACGTACGCCTATAAAAAAGAATTTATCAAAAAATAATGATCGTAATATTAAATCACTAAAATACAATCGAGATAATTTATTTAGAAGTAAAAGCTTTAGTAAAAGCTTCCTAGATATGAATATCTATATGATGTATGGTAGGATAAGACCAAACTATTATTACATGATGGATCCTTTTGAATTAAGTTTTCTTAATTTTCAGGGTTTGAATCCATATTCTAATTTATGGATGCCAAGAAATTTATATGGATTAAGAATGCTAGCTGCATTAGATCCTCTTATGTTTTTTTCAAATCCTTTTCTATCATCTTTATATCCTATGATGTCACCTTCATTATTTAATATACATCACCCTGGAGTGGCAACCTATGGTTTATGTGATTGGTCTCAGAGTTATCAGTGGTCACAGACTTATCCAAAATGGATATGGACTAAAAATGGTACTGGTGGAGGTCTTCAACATACTCCTGGAAATAATCATTTATATATAACAAATTATATTAATAATGATCAAAATGGTAAGGTTGAAGTTAAGGGTCCAAGAGGTGGAAGAGGTGGTATAATTAGTAAAGATAATTTTGATGGAGTTGATAGATATGTTGGTAGAAGAGAGTCTGGTATAACAAATAAAGTTATTCAGAAAGAAACTGATGGTTCAATTGATAAAAGTCAAAATGCTTATTTACGTGGTAACCAGTCAGGACGAGAAAATTATATAAGTCGTTCAGGAAGAAGTAATTCTATTCTTAACACAAATAGACGTTCAGAAAGTTTAAATAGATCATACTCAAATAGAATTAATGCAATAAACGATGCTTTTTCAAATAATAGTTTAAGATCCTCAAGAAGTAGTGGTAGTAATTATTATACTTCTGATGATAATGGCAGAAGGGGCGCATACTCATTACCAAATAATTACAGTGGTTCAAGATCTGGAATATCAAATATTGGTAGTAGTGGAAGATCTTCTTCTGGAACTGTTAGAAGTGGTGGATATTCATCATCTGGCTATAGCGGTGGATCATCCTATAGTGGTGGGGGTAGTAGCTACTCCGGTAGCTCTGGTAGTAGCTCTGGTGGTGGAGCAACTGTTAGTGCTGGAAGTAGTGGAGGCTCTTCTAGAGGTAACAATTAATCATTTTTAAATTTCAGTATTTTGATAAGTAAGTTCCTAAAATTACTTCTTACTTTGTTATTATTATTTCATTATAATGTAAATGGTCAATATGGTTATTATACTGATGTTTTAAAATTTAGTCATTATTTTAACGGTGGTTCAGCAAGAATTGAGGGTATTGGAGGGGCTACTTCATCATTAGGAGGTGATATAAGCTCAACATCAATCAATCCAGCAGGGTTAGGTTTTTTTAATAAAAAAGTATTTTCTATTGGTTATAAATCAATGATAAAAAAAAATACTTCTAGTTATTTAGGTGAGTCTTCATATTTTGATAGTTCATTTGATAAGATAAATAATGTATCAATTGTATTGCCGGTGAGAAAAAGATCAGGTTTTACAAGGGACGCAGTTTTTGAGTGCAAAGATTGTCCCAAGTTTAATATAGGTATTTCTCATAATGTTTTAAAAAATTTTAGAAATGAAAGGTATTATAGAGGATATAATGATAACAATTCAATAATTGATTATTTTCTTTATGACGCACAAGGTATTCCCTTATCACAAATCTCAAATTCTCAACCTATATCTGGGATTGGACTTCTTCAGGAGGCATATGATCATTACCTAATTAACCCTTCATCAGATTTACCAGGATCATATTTTTCATTTGTAGGTGGTTATCCATTACAGGAGGAAAGAGTATCTAATGATGGAAGTTTATCTAAGTTTTCTATTTCTGCAGGATTAAACTTTAACGATAAGTTTTATATGGGATTAGGCTCAAACATATATTTTCTAAACTATAGACAGACAAGGTTTTTCCAAGAAAATAATTATGAAATAATTAATGATAATGGTGAGTGGGAGTTTGAAGGTATTCTTGATTATTTAATTTTAAGAGATTCTTTTAAAATTACTGGAAATGGATCTTCATTATCTTTTGGGATGATATTTAAACCTATAAATGAATTAAATATTGGTTTTAATTATGAGTCAAAGACAAAGTATTTATTAAATGAGGAATATGATAGTGAACTTGAAACAAGCTATTTTGATTATTATTTTCAGCCGGAGGATACTGTATTAGGAAGTTCTGTATCTGGAACCGCTTTAAATGTAGCAGAATATAATTTTACTTCACCATCAAAATTTACAATTGGGGCGTCTTATTTTATTAAAAAAAATGGTTTTATATCTGTTGATGTTGACTTTATAAATTATACATCATCAAGTTTACAGTCTTCGGACTTTGATACATATCGGGATAATCAAGAAATTAGAAATATATATAAAACACTTGCTGTTAATTATAGATTTGGTGTTGAAGGAAGATTTGATAATTTTTATATTAGAGCAGGATATAATTTTCTTGCTGATCCTAATAGAATTAAAGATATAATTGATAATGGGTTAATTAAAAAAAGTTTAGGAATAGGATATTTAGTAAAGAGTCTAAATATTGATTTATCATACTCTAGTATTAACTCTAAATCTAATATAACTCCTTATCCAATTTATTCAAATCAACCTGTTGCTGAGTTTACAACTAAGCATCAAGTGATTAAATTAACATTAGGAGTAAGAATTAATAATAGATAGAGCTTTTTCTCTATTATTATTAATTATTGTGTGTTTTGATCGTTTATAAAATTTTATTCTCTCATCGAAGATTTTACTCACTTTTTCTCTAACATTTGTTGAATTAAAAAGAGGTCTTTTATTTTTTCTACTAATTCTTTCTATTAAAATTTCTGGTGACGTATTTAGAAAAATAGTGATACCATTTTCATTCATTTTTTCCATATTATCGTCATATGAGGGCGTACCACCACCTGTAGCTAAAATGAATTTTTCTTCTTTTTGAATAATTTCATCTAATGTCTCCTTTTCCAAAACTCTAAAAGATTCTTCACCATCTATCTCAAAAATTTTTGATACTGATTTTTTGCTTTTTAATTCAATTTCCTCATCTAAATCTAAATATTTAAATGATGTCTCAGAACTTAGATATTTTGCCATTGTAGATTTTCCTGATCCAGGCATACCAACAATAAAGATTTTCTTCATCTAAATTGTAATATTAACTTTTTTCAAAATTTCTTTACTTTCAGGGAAACTATTATGATGCCATTTAGCCTTAACTGTTCCATTTCTCATTAGAAAAAATCCAGGGTTTGACCTTATCATTGTTTTAAGAACAGTTGCGTCACCGTAAACGGTTTTAGTGTTTATATTATATTCTTTTTTGAAATTATTAATAGATTTTTCATCACTTGAAGTTATAATGACTGTCTCAACCCAAAAATTTATACTATTTTCTAATAGTTTAAGCTTAGAGGCAAATTCACCTAATTTAGTTTCATTAAAATTTATTTTATTTACATCGTGAATGATTAAAAATAGTTTATTTCCAAAAAAACTTTCTTTAGTGTAGTCACCATCATTATTCCATAAACTATAATCAGTAATCTTAGGCTCTGCCTCGGGATTTAATAATTTTAATTCTTTAAACTCAAAGGTATTATCTAAAGGGTAATTATCGAATTCGTATGTTCTTCCATCTTTTTCCATTACATAGCTATATTTTAATTCAGCACTAGGCTCCATTAGTTCAGGGATATAGTTACCCACTTTATATGATCTAAAGTCAATAAAAGGAAGAAAATTTATAGCTGTATAGCTAGTAATTAAACAAAATGAAGTTGAAATAATAATTATCCCGTTTCTAAAACTTACATCATCAAAAATTTTGAGATAGAAATATCCTTTTTGATTTTTTAGTTTTGGATAGATATAAAAAATAGCTAGTGATAAAATTAGTAAAATGATGTCTTTATAAAATGATTCCCAAGGGGTTAACTTAATAGCATCTCCAAAACATCCACAATCAGTAACTTTATTAAAATAGGCAGAATAAAAAGTTAAAAAAGTAAAGAAAATAATAAGTCCTAATGTAATCTTAGAGACAAATTTCATTTTGTAATTTAATAAGAGAGCAATACCAATAACAATTTCTAGAGTGCATAAGAAAACGGATAATACTAATGCATATGGAACTAAAATTTCAAACAAAGTTGAGAAGTCAGAACTAAATACCTCAAAATATTCTTGAAGTTTTATTTGTGTTCCAACAGGATCATTAATTTTAATTCCACCAGAGAAAATAAATAAAAGTCCAACTAAATATCTAGATAAAGTATATATAAATCTCATTTTTTATAAATTAATAGTTTTATTAAACAAAATACTGAATAGTTAACGATATCCTGATAATTTGCTTTGATTCCTTCAGAAATTAATGTTTTTCCATTGTTATTTTCAATTTGTTTTGTTCTATATAGTTTCATTAATATTATGTCTGTCATAGAGCTTATTCTCATCTCTTTCCAAGCTTCATCGTAGTCATGATTTTTATCTGATAATAAATTCATAATTTCTTCAGAGTATTTATCATAAAGCTTTTGAAGTTTATCTATACCAATTTCAATATTATCACTATCATATTCCATTTGTATAATTGCCATTATACAATAATTTATTATACCTATAAATTCATTTTCAATTTTTTCATCAACTTTCATTTTCTTTTTTTCTTGTGTTGATCTAATTCTTTGCGCCTTAATAAATATTTGATCTGTTAGAGACGGAGCTCTTAAGATTCGCCATGCTGATCCATAATCTTTTGACTTTTTTAGATAAATATCTTTACAGATATCTATAATTTTTTTATAGTCGTTTATAGTAGATGTTTCCAAATTATTATTAATTTTTTCAAAAATATGAAATAGCAATTAAAAATGAGTCAAATATTAACCAAAAGATCTTTAAATATTCAAGGTAGTTTATACCAATATGATAAACCTCTTATAATGGGGATACTTAATATGACACCAGATTCCTTTTATGATGGTGGTAAATTTAACTCAAAAGAGTCTTCTATATTAAGAGTTGAAAATATGATTAATGAAGGTGCATCAATCATAGATATTGGTGGTTATTCTACAAGACCTGGTGCTGATACAATTTCTTTAGAGGATGAATGGAAAAGAATTGAATTTATTATAAAAGAATCTGTTATTCGTTTTCCATCAACATTAATTTCTGTAGACACATTTAGATCTGAGATTGCACGAAGGGCTATAAATGAAGGTATTCATATTATTAATGATGTTTCAGGGGGTAGTTATGATACAAAAATGTTTGATGTAATTGCTGAAAATAATATCCCATATATTTTGATGCACCTTCGTGGAACACCAAAAGATATGATGTCAAAAACAAACTATGATAATTTAATTATAGATATCATAAATTACTTTAGAAAAAAAATTGATAAGCTAAAGTCTTTAGGTATAAATGATATTATATTAGATCCCGGTTTTGGTTTTGCTAAAGATTTTGATCAGAATTTTGAAATTTTAGATAATTTAAATGTTTTTAAAACATTTGATTTACCAATTTTAGTTGGGTTGTCTAGAAAATCATTTATTAGAAAAAAGTATGGTATAGAAAACTCTTTAAAAGGTACATTGGAAATGAATAAATTAGCAATAGAAAATGGAGCTGAGATAATTCGTGTTCATGATGTGGAAGCACATGTAAACTTAATTAAATGATATATAATTTTAATATTGGTTTTTTAGAGATAAGATTAATTGACTTCATTGATATATTTCTAGTCAGTTTATTACTTTATAATATCTATAGATTATTAAGAGGAAGTGTTGCAATAAGAATATTTATTGGATTTCTAATTTTATACTTTTTTTATCTACTAGTAAGAGCCTCTGAAATGGAATTACTAACTAATATTTTAGGCCAATTTATGGGAGTAGGTGTATTAGCCGTATTAATTTTATTTCAAAAGGAAATAAGAAGATTTTTATTATTTCTTGGTAAAACAAATTATATACAGGATAGGAAAATCTTTGATTTATTTTCTCCTTTTTTTTCAAGCCAGGTTAAAAATAAATGGAATAATCTTGTTATGATCATAGTAGATTCCTGCAAATTAATAACTGAAAATAAAAGTGGGGCTCTTATTGTATTATCTAGAGATTCAGAATTAAAATATTATTCTGAGTCTGGAGAATTTTTAGATGCTAAGTTATCAAAGAGATTACTTCTATCTATTTTCAATAAAAAAAGTCCTTTACATGATGGAGCAGCAATAATTTATGATGGAAAAATTGTAGCCGCAAGATGTATTTTACCAGTTTCTGAAAATCAGAATCTTCCCATGAATTTTGGCTTAAGACATAGGGCTGCGTTTGGTATATCTGAAGATACCGATGCTCTTGCTATTGTAGTTTCTGAAGAAAATGGGACTATATCAACATTTTTAGATGGAAATATAAATAGTAATTTATCAGTTGTTGATTTGAGGGCGAAAATAAATGAATACCTTGAGACAGAATCTAAAAAAAATTAAGTTAAATTATTTTAAGTTTTTTCCCTACTTTTTCAAATGCTTTAATTGCTTTATCTAGCTCTTCGATAGAATGGCTTGCTGAAAGTTGAACTCTAATTCTTGCTTTACCCTTTGGAACTACAGGAAAATAAAAGCCAATAACGTATATACCCTCATTAAGTAATTCCTCGGACATTTCTTTTGCAACCACTGAATCATATAACATAATTGGGACTATAGGATGAGTGCCATCAACAATATCAAACCCTAAATTTTTCATTTGATTTCTAAAATACTTTGCATTATCATGAAGGTTTTTTATTAAAGAATTATCTTTTTCAATAATATCAAAAACTTTTAAAGATGCTCCAACTATAGATGGCGCTAAAGTATTAGAAAATAAATATGGTCTTGATTTTTGTCTTAATAAATCAATAATTTCTCTTCTCCCGGATGTGAATCCACCCGATGCTCCTCCTAATGCTTTTCCTAAAGTACCTGTAATTATATCTATTTTACCCATCACATTTTTTAGCTCATGAACACCTTTTCCATTTTCTCCCATAAATCCTGTTGAATGACATTCATCTATCATAACTAATGCATTATATTTTTTTGCTAATTCACATATTCGATCTAGCTGGGCAATTGTACCATCCATTGAAAACACTCCATCTGTTACAATAATTCTTGCTCTAGAGCTTTGAGCCTCTATAAGCTTAGTCTCTAAATCCTTCATGTTATTATGACTATATCTATAACGAGAAGCTTTACATAATCTAATTCCATCAATAATGGATGCATGATTTAATTCATCAGATATTATTGCATCTTCAGGACCGAATAAAGGCTCGAATAGTCCTCCGTTAGCATCAAATGCAGCAGCATATAAAATAGTATC
>TARA_B100000401_G_scaffold239213_1_pt1 | contig 11374 bp, 9 predicted proteins | sample TARA_B100000401 | Tara Oceans TARA_B100000401 (sample SAMEA2620786) | marine metagenome | biome: marine biome (ENVO:00000447); feature: surface water layer (ENVO:00002042); material: "saline water (ENVO:00002010), including plankton (ENVO:xxxxxxxx)" | depth 5 m
CAGATTATCTCACCGATATTCGAAGATATTGGAGTATTTCAACGACTTGGTGATAGCTCCCAGATAGTCACCAAAGAAATGTTTGATCTTTTCGATAAGGATCCTAAGAACCCCCAACATCTCGTTTTGCGGCCCGAACTGACAGCAAGCATATGTAGGGCTTTCGCTCAGCATCGGCCAGTTACACCATGGAAAGTTTGGTACCAAGGACCCCAATTCAGATATGAAAAACCACAGGCAGGTCGCTACCGTCAATTTCTTCAAGTGGGAGCGGAACTACTAGGGTCTCCCGACCCTCATGCTGATGTTGAGATCATAAGTTTGGCTTCAAGATTCTTCCAAAAAGCGGGATTATCGAATACTAAGCTACTTCTAAATTCACTTGGCGACGCTGAGACTAGGGCTAACTATAACGATGCGCTGATCGGGTACTTAAATTTGAATCAGGCTGACCTCAGTGAACAGTCACGAAACACAATGCTTAAAAACCCCTTACGTGTCCTTGATTCTAAACGAGAGCAAGATCAAGGAGTAATAAAAGGTGCGCCAGTTATATCAGATTTCCTAAATGACGATTCCAATAAGCATTTTCAAATTGTTCAAGATGGTCTTTCTAAGCTCGGAATAGACTATGAGCTGACTCCCAGGCTAGTCCGAGGCCTGGATTACTATACGAAAACAACATTTGAATTCATTGCTCCTGATCTTGATACTGCTCAGAATGCTGTGGGAGGAGGCGGTCGCTATGACGGGCTTGTTGAGGCTCTAGGAGGTCCGCCTACAGAAGGCATCGGTTTTGCCATCGGTATAGATCGAACGTTACTAGCATGTGAAGCAGAAAATATCTCGGAACCTACCAACAATATAGACATCTTTGTTATTGACACTACGGGCGGAGATGAGGCCCTTATCTTGTCAGATCAGTTGCGGCAAATTGGATTCAGTGTTGATAGAAGTTTTGACCAGCGGTCCATGAAATCTCAAATGAAGGCGGCTGATAGGTCAGGAGCTCAGCTAGCAATCATCATAGGAACTGATGAACTTGATGAAAATCAGGTTACCCTTCGAGACTTAAGAGGCGACGGAACACAAATTGCTCTGGACCGCCAGTCACTATCAAAAACTTTAACGGAAATGTTACAGGAGACGACAAAATGACTATGCGAACTCACTACTGCGGCGAGCTCAGATCAAGCGATATCGGTTCAACTGTAACTGTTTGCGGTTGGGTTGATACTCGCAGGGTGCACAGCGAGCATCTAGCTTTTATTGATCTCCGTGACCACACTGGAATTATCCAATGCGTGGTCGATGAGAAATTAGACCTTCGGTCAGAGTTCGTTGTCTCAATCACCGGAACTGTCCGATCCCGTTTTGAGGGCAAAAGTAATGAAAAGCTATCCACCGGTGAGGTCGAACTCGGAGACTGTTCCGTAGAGCTATTATCTTCGGCTGAACCTCCGCCATTTCCTATGCACGAACGCTCTGAGGTTGACGAAAACATCAGGTTAAGACACCGATACCTCGATTTGAGGAAAACACGGATGCAAAAAAATCTGAGAATACGAGCTCAAGTTAACAGCGCAATCCGAAACGCAATGGAAAAGCAAGGATTTGTTGAAATAGAAACTCCTATGCTGATCGCATCAACACCGGAAGGGGCTAGAGACTTTGTTGTCCCTTCTAGACTTCATCCATCCAATTTCTATGCCTTGCCGCAAAGCCCGCAAATCTTTAAACAACTATGCATGGTCGGGGGCATTGACAGATATTACCAAATTGCCCGTTGTCTTAGAGATGAGGACCTTAGGGCTGATAGACAATTCGAGTTTATGCAACTTGATATGGAAGCAAGTTTCGTGACCCAAGAAAATATCCTGACATTTGTATCTGAAGCAATAAAGGACTCTGTTGAAAATATTACAGGAGAGAGGCCTGGAGAGATACCTACGATGACTTGGCATGATGCTATGGAGCGGTTCGGATCTGATAAACCCGACACCAGATTTGGAATGGAACTCATAGAACTGTCAGATATCTTTCAAGAAACGGAAGCCAACGTCTTCAAAGTCGACTGTGTCAAAGGAATCCTATATCCAAAAGGCGCTGAAACACTTGGAAGAAATGCCATTGACGCGCTAACTGAAAAGTGTCAAAGCTGGGGGGCAAAAGGGCTAGCTTGGTTTAAGGTTGGTGAGAATTCATCGCTAGAAGGGGCGCTAACAAAGTTCATGTCGGACAGAGAAATCGCCCAGCTTACGTCCGCAATGGGTGCAAACTCCGGCGATATGATTTTTGTAATCGCCGACCAAAGGAGAACTGTCAACCATATATTAGGTCTCTTAAGGCTGGAATTAGCTCGACCTCCAGTAGGAGAGGGAGGACTAAACTTCTTATGGATAACAGAATTCCCGTTGTTTGAATCAGTAACAGATAGTGGCGAGCCCATACCCGCACATCACCCCTTTACTATGCCACATACTGATGACCTTGAGATGCTTGACACTGCCTCAGGTGAAGAATACCTATCAATCCGGTCTCAAGCTTACGACCTTGTCCTCAATGGATGGGAGTTAGGCTCAGGAAGCGTGAGGATTCACAAAAAGGATATTCAGGCAAAGATCTTTAGCATGTTAGGAATTCAAGATGAAGAAGCTGAGCAAAAATTTGGATTCTTGCTTGATGCTTTTAAATATGGAGCACCTCCTCATGCAGGATTCGCATTTGGCATCGACCGTCTTGTGGCTCTGCTTGCAGGAGAAGAAAATATCCGTGAGGTCATCGCATTTCCAAAAACGCAGTCAGGAAGCGATCCACTAACTAATGCGCCAACTCCACTTGATCCAACACACCTTGAAGAGCTGGGCTTAAGATTAGCCCCTGAGACAACCTGATTTAATCGTTACTATCTGAAGGTGTAATTAAGTAGATGCCTTCTGCTACTTTTTCAAAAGTTCCTTCTGTGCCGAATGCTAGGCCAGAGAAAAAATCAACAATTCTTCGACCAACGTCCTTTGGCTCTGCAACTAAATTAATGATTGTGGGGTTGCCGTCCTTGTAGCTTTGAGCAGGAGGCATTACGTCCTCAAAACTTGTAACGTCAAACCGGTTTGAATCAAGAGAAGTCATAAAAGAATAATACCCTAGCTAGCTAGGTGTGTCCGCACAACTTCAAAACCATGACGCAGCGGATTCCGTAACTTAATAAGTATTTAGGGTAACTGATTAGAAGTTCAAGATTCAATCTGGCTTGTAAAGGGCCCTCTCTCAGCTATGGTGTAAGTATGTTTAAGAGAATTATCTGGATAGCGGCAGGATTTGGTGCCGGACTGAGTTCATCCCTTTGGATGAAACGAATGGTCAAAAAACGCGCGGCTGATTATACGACTTCAGTAGCTACAAATTTCATTGAGAATAGTGTCAAAGCTACAAAAACAACGATTTCAGGTGTAGCAGATGAAGGTAAGCGGATCGCAGTAAAGTATCAAGACAGGCTACCAAACCGTGCAGGAAAGAAAGCCCCAAACGGCGTTCTTATCCTTAACGATTAATAAACAAACTAAAGCTAAAATCGCGTAATAATATAACAATGCGTCGGCATAAAATTATGCGCAGTTATTGCACTGTAGGATTGTTTTAATGAAAGCCAGAGAACTCAGAAGCGCGTTTACTACTTTTTTTGAAAAACGAGGTCATGAGGTTGTGCCCTCTTCAAGCCTGATTCCTCACGATGACACAATCCTTTTCACCAATGCAGGAATGGTGCCTTTTAAAAACTATTTCCTAGGCATTGAAAATCCACCATACAATCGCGCAACGACGGTGCAAAAGTGTGTACGAGCTGGAGGAAAGCATAATGACTTAGATGAGGTTGGTCGAACGAGTAGGCACCTAACTTTCTTTGAAATGATGGGAAATTTTAGTTTCGGGGATTATTTCAAGGAAGAGGCAATCCCTTTAGCGTGGGAGTTTTTCACCAAAGTGCTCAAACTAGACCCCGAAAGACTTTGGGTAACTGTTCATCATACAGATGACGAAGCTGCTCAAATTTGGGAAGAAAAAGTAGGTGTCCCTCCGGATCGTATACAGAGACTTGGTGAGGATAATTGGTGGCGAATGGCTGATACAGGACCCAATGGTCCCTGTTCAGAAATCTTTTGGGACAAAGGCGAAAAGTATGGCCCCCCCGGTGGTCCTGAAAATCCCGCTTCAGATGAGCGATACGTTGAAATCTGGAATCTCGTTTTCATGCAATATGATCAGCAAGCTGACGGTGAGCAAATTCCGCTTCCGAAACCATCAATTGATACAGGAGCCGGATTAGAACGAGTTTTGTCGGTAATTCAAAATGTAGATGCTGTTTGGGAGTTAGATGAGTTCCAAACGCTTCTCGAGGCTGCAGAAGCTATCACAGGAGTGACAAAAGACTACGAAAACAGCACTCTTGTCTCGTTGCAAATACTAGTCGACCATGCTAGATCCAGCAGTTTTTTGATTAGTGACGGAGTCATTCCAAGCAACGAAGATAGAGGATATGTTTTGCGCCGAATCGTCCGGCGTGCCGTCCGGCATGCTTACCTGCTCGGGGTTGAAAAGCCGATCATGTCTGACCTTGCTGACGCAGTAATAACGCTCATGGACGACGCCTACCCAGACCTAGCAGAGAACAAAAATTTGATCAAAGATGCATTGCAACGCGAAGAAGAGGGCTTCAGGAGAACACTCTCTGCTGGGATGAAGATTTTGGAGGGACATTTATCCCAAGTCAATGAGAGTGAAGAATTAAGTGGAGCGGTTGCATTTCAATTGCATGACACATACGGCTTTCCTATGGAATTAACTCAAGAAATCGCCGCTGAAAGAAAAATCCCGATAAATATTGAGCAATTCAATAACGAAATGACTCTCCAGAGAGAAAGAGGAAAAGCGGATTCGTCCTTGAAAGGTAATTCATCTAATTTAAATTCCCAGCTTCAAAAAGCTATAGAAAAATTGCCTGCTACTTCTTTCAAAGGCTATAGCGAGCATGAAAGCATCTCAAAGGTCCTCTATCTTGATAACGATTTTCTAGTTCTTGACCAAACCCCCTTTTATGCTGAGGCCGGAGGACAAGTGGGAGATACCGGTATCATCACAAACGAAAATGGAACCCTCAAAATAGAGAATACAACGGCTATGCCCAGTGGTCATTATTTGCACGCCATAGAGCAGATAAGTGGCGTAATAAAAATTGAAGATACCGTCACAGCCACGATTGATAGTAAGAGACGGCTAGAAATTCAGCGCCACCATACAGGGACTCATCTCTTGCATTGGGCACTAAGAACAGTTTTAGGCGAGCACGTGAAACAACAGGGATCATGGGTAGGTCCCGAGCGCCTACGATTTGACTTCAGTCACTTTGCGCCACTCACGAAAGAAGAAATAGAGCAAATTGAAGATCTAGTAAATAAGGAAGTCTTTTCAGGCTCTAGTGTTGAGATCGTCAAAACCACGATGGAAGATGCAAAAGAACAAGGGGCATTAGCTTTCTTTGGAGATAAGTATGGTGACGAAGTACGTGTTTTGAAAGCCGGCGAACATTCCGTTGAGCTATGCGGAGGAACACATGTCGGCAATCTCAGTGATATCGGACCACTAAAGATAATCTCTGAAGGATCAATTGGGTCAAATATTAGGCGCATTGAAGCAGTCGCGGGTCTTGGTACTATCGGCCTTATTCGTGCTCATCAGAACCTAATTGAAGAAGTCTCAATCGACCTCGGCGTTCCATCATCAAATCTCATTGAAGGCGTTGCAAAGAAGAGTAGGGAAATAGATGAGCTAACGAACGAGCTAGCTGCATTGCGCACATCTCTTATCATGAGTTCACTTGATACCCTCCTCGGTCAAGCACAAGATGGAATCATAGCCGAACAGATTGACGGTGTTGGCCGAGATGATATGAGGGACTTGATTGGTTCTCTTTGTAGTAGCGAAGATATTAAAGCCGTAATTCTTGGAGTCGCTTTGGATAGTGGTGGGGTAGTACTAGCCGCAGGAGTACCAGCTGGATCTAAACTTGACGCATCCGAACTCATAGCTGAGTCAACAAAACTAATTAAGGGCGGCGGCGGCAAAGGAAAGGATTTTGCTATTGCAGGCGGAAAAGATAGTTCTGCCTTAGAAAAAGCTATCCACTTAGCCCGACAAAAAGCGGAGTCAGGGTGAGAATCATAGGACTTGATTTAGGATCCAAAAGGATAGGGGTTGCTTTGAGTAACTCAGACCTAACAGTTGCCACACCGTATGACGTTATCCAAAGAGCAGACAAGATAGAAAAGGACCACACTGCAATCCTGAATATTGCTGATGAATGGGAAGCAAATAAAATCATCGTAGGTTTACCGATTTCATTAGATGGAACATTAGGGGCATCAGCTAAATCTGTCACCAAAGAGATAGAAAAGCTAAAGGGTCTAACGGATATACCAATTGAAACTTATGACGAGCGTTTTACCACTGTGACTGCTGAACAAATACTCCTTCGCCAAAATGTAAAGCGCGATAAGAAGAAGAGTGTCGTCGATAAAGTAGCTGCCGCAATAATCTTGCAGGGTTGGATTGATTCTTTCAACAATTCAAAAGACGCCAGATCCGGAACAATTACATGAGTGGGGATAACGAAGAATCAACGCGCTCGGAACTGGAAAATCAATCTGTGTATCCAGACACCGAACCGGAAAGACAAGACGAAGGAGAACTTGATGCACCTTATGAAAACTTTTTCCTAGGGGCATATGAGGGAAGTAATGAAATCGGCCAAAGTGGCAACTCAAGTCCAAAAGATATTTACCCTCAAGATCTACCACCCTGGTATGAAGATGAATATTATGATGACCGAGACTGGGAACGACTTCCGAGAAGAACAAGCACAGCGATACGATTTGGTATATTCATAGGCATTTTGCTCATCCTTTCGCTATCAACATACAGCTTTGTCAAAGGATGGATTGATAATCAACTTGACCCACCAGGTGAACCAGGCATAGCGATAACTATTGAAATTCCTCAAGGGGCATCTGCGGATGATATTGCAAGAATCCTTGCCGATAATGACATTGTTGCCAATGCAACTGTTTTCAGATATTACTTAAGGTTCAAAAGTGCTTCCGATTTCCAAGCAGGCATCTATACATTTCAGATAAATAGCTCAGCATGGGATGTTAAAGAAAATCTTTTAGCAGGGCCAATGGAAATCCCTGATGACAGATTTTTCGTAACTATTCCCGAAGGGCTAACTCTAATAGAGATGCAAGAAACACTTCTGGGTCAATTGCCGGACTTTAATCCCGAGGAACTTAAAAAAGCAATTGAAAATGCTGGTACTCCTTCCAGCCTCGGTATTACTTTGAGCTTTATCAAAGAAGGAATCTTCTTTCCTGACACCTACGACGTGGACGAGGTATCACTAGCGAATGAAGAGAACCTTCTCCAGAGAATGACCTCACAATTCGATATTGTCGCCACAGAAACTGGTCTGGCAAACCCTCCCAGCGCCTTGGGAGTCACCCCCTATGAGGTGCTGATCATTGCATCACTAATTGAAGAAGAAGCAGCACTTGACGAGGAGAGACCCAAGATAGCCAGAGTAATTTACAACAGGTTGGAGCGTTCAATTCCATTGGGGATAGACGCCACTATCGTTTATGCTCTTGGCGGTGATAGAGAATTAACACTCAGCGATTTAGCAGTCAATTCACCATATAACACACGACTTGTTTTAGGGTTACCCCCAACTCCGATAAGTGCCCCAGGAAGGGCATCAATAGAGGCAGCTCTCCAGCCTGCTCAAGGAGAATGGTTATATTATGTGCGAACTGACGAATCGGGTGTGGGATCTCATACATTCGCGGTCACGCAGGAAGATTTTAACGAGGCTGTTTTGATATGTGTAGAGAGAGAACTTGGCTGTGGTTGATTTCCCTGACGTTAACGGATATGAATTTATCGCTGCGGTTGTGGGTAAGCCAATAGCGCATTCTCTTTCCCCGCTTATTCATAACACTGCATTCAGGCAAGAAAAATTGAATTGGATGTACCATGCAGTAGAAGTCTCACAGGATGAAGCCGGTGAGTGCATAACTGCAGTTAGGGAAAAGAATATCCGTGGTTTATCTGTAACGATGCCTTTGAAAGAAGCAGTGATTCCTCATTTAGATGGGCTAACGGAGACTGCTATTAAATTGAATGCAGTCAACTGCATCTTCTGGGATGGGGATGACCTTATAGGGGATAATACCGATGGTGCCGGTTTCGTGAATGCCTTGAAGTTGCAGCTCAAGGAACCGCTTAATAAAAAGGCCATCGCAATCATTGGAGCTGGTGGTGCAGCCCGCTCAATCATAAATAGTTTGGGAGATAACCCGGTTAAAGAGATTGTCGTTGTGAATAGAAGCAACCCAAAAGCTGAGAAAGCTGCTTATCTTGGAGGACCTAATGCAAGAGTCGGTAGCTACGCAGACCTTGCTGATTGTGATATTGTCGTGAATTCAACCCCGCTTGGCATGGCTGGGACTTCTGAAGAAGCCATGCTGCCAGTTCCCGTAGAGTTTCTATCTGCTAAACAAACTGTAATAGACCTTGTCTATAACCCCATTGAGACAGAGCTTCTTCGGCAAGCCAAAGGGTTAGGCGCTAAAACATTTTCAGGCTTGGGTATGCTGATTCACCAAGCCCTTTTGCAGTTCCTGCTCTGGACAGGTCTGAATACATCAATCGAGGGTATAGAAAACGTAGTTTCTGATACTATTGGCAGATAACACTTCTGAGGTTAACTCCCTGCAAAAACTAATTTCCGTGACTACTCTCGTAATGTGGAGATGAAAGAAATCAAAGTCAATCTAGGTGAAAGAAGTTATCCGGTATTAGTTGGGGTGAATTGCCTAGATAATGTCGCAAAGTACTACCCCGAGTCCGCAAAGCGAGTGGCTGTTGTAACTCAGAAGCAAATTGGCGTAGAAATCGCTTCAAGCAAAAATCACAAAGTTTTTGATATCGGAACAGGTGAAAACTCTAAATCAATAGAAACCGTTATTGAATTATGCAGGGCATGGGTTGACTGGGGTTTAACCCGTTCAGATGTAGTCATTGGCTTGGGTGGAGGAATGGTAACTGATGTTGCTGCTTTCGCCGCTTCAATCTACCACAGAGGCCTGAATGTAATTAATATTCCTACCACATTGCTAGGAATGGTTGACGCAGCAATCGGAGGCAAATCAGGAGTCAACCTTCCTGAAGGGAAAAACTTAATTGGAACATTTTGGCAACCGAAAGCTGTCATATGTGATACCGATACGCTCCAAACTCTTCCGGATCGCGAATGGAAGTGTGGGTATGGGGAAGTCGCTAAGTATCACTTCCTTGGTGCAGAAGATATGCGGGAATTTGGACTGATCGACACCGTTCTAGAATGTATCAAAGTCAAAACAGGCATTGTTGCTGAAGATGAGCGTGAAACCGGGAAACGAGCAGTCCTAAATTATGGCCACACCCTAGCGCACGCTCTAGAATTAGAGAATGACTTTTCATTAGCTCACGGCGAGGCTGTCGCAGTAGGTATTCGATATGCTGCCGAAGTTGCATTCCTAATGGGGCGCATTGGAAAAGGACGCGTTAAATATCACGAGGAAATTCTCGCCCACTATGGTCTAAATATGAAATTGGAGAAAAGCGTTAATCTTGAAAGAATCACTTCGCTTTTCTTAAGAGACAAAAAATCTCAAGATGGGATCACATTTGTTTTGGATGGAGAAAATGGAGTGGAACCTGTGCTTGTTCACGATCAAGATATATTAGAGAAAGCTTTGGAGGTCGTTCAATGAAATCAATCCTGCTATTAATGGGGCCGAACCTTAACATGCTTGGTGAACGAGAGCCGGAAATTTATGGGTCAGCTACAATGCAAGACCATATTGAGGACGCAGAAAAAGTCGCGAATGAATTTGGTTATGAATTGGTGCACTTCCAATCAAATAATGAAGGGGACCTTGTAAACCAAATCCATAAAGCCAGAGGCAAACACACCGGAATCATCATAAATCCTGGCGCTCTCACTCATTACGGATGGTCAATTCATGATGCTTTGCTTGTCTATGAAGGCGTCATCATTGAAATGCACTTATCTAATCCAAATCAACGAGAATCGTGGAGGCACACTTCTGTTGTGGCACCTGTAGCGGACGGATCAATTGTTGGCTTTGGGATACAAGGCTACGAGCTATCAATCCGAGCGTTTCATCAGATTATTGAAAATGATGATAAGTGAAGATGAAATAGCAATTCACCTTCAAAGACTTACTCGCGTAGGTGACTGGTGCGCAGAACGTAATGCTTGTTTCATTGCTCTTGACTCTTTCACTATCAGATGGCTGACGGGGTTTACAGGGTCTAATGGGGTAATGTATCTAGACCAAAATTGCCAAGTGCTTTTTACCGACTCAAGATATGCGGAACAAGCACCGGTTGAAATCGCAAGACATGGCGTAGATGTAAAGTGTGTTATTGGCTCAGATCCATTTAATAGAATTGCTGAACTTGCAAAGAAAAGAAATGTTCACTTGGACGGCGAAAAATGTTCATGGAGTGCAAAAGAAAAAATAGAAAGCCTTATAGAAGGAGACGTTATTGATGCTCATAAATTCTGTTTGGAACTTAGGTGTATAAAAGATAAAAGCGAAATAGAGAAGATAAGGACTGCAGCTGAAATTACCTGCATGGCTTTAGATAATGCCCTAGCTGAATTAAATCCAGAGACAACTGAAAGAGAGTTAGCTCGCAACATTGAATCACTCATGATTGAATATGGTGCATTGAATGCAGCCTACCCGCCTATAGTTGCAGCTGGTAAGAACAGTGCACTTCCCCACGCTCGCCCTTCTAATCAACGTATTTTGGATACAAATCTGTTACTCGTAGACGTAGGTGCAAATTTTGAAGGATATTGCTCTGACATGACCAGAATGATTCCTCTTTCCGAACTGAATAAAGAGCAAGAATATGCTTCTCAAATAGTGCTTGATGCCCAAATAAAGGCTATTGAATCAATTCGCCCAGGTATGAGAGCAAAAGAAGTTGATGGAATCTGTCGCGATATTCTCTCTAATGCGATACCTGGTGGAGAATTTCTTCATGGGACCGGTCATGGTGTAGGTCTAGAAATTCATGAATACCCTAGGATTAATAGCAAAAGTAACGACATGCTCCAAGAGGGGATGGTTATTACCGTAGAACCCGGCATCTATATTGAAGGTTCATATGGTATTCGGTGGGAAGATCTACTTCTTGTAACAGATAGCGGCATCGAATATTTAACTAACTATAAGAAACTCACACA
>TARA_B100000401_G_scaffold30473_1_pt1 | contig 11360 bp, 8 predicted proteins | sample TARA_B100000401 | Tara Oceans TARA_B100000401 (sample SAMEA2620786) | marine metagenome | biome: marine biome (ENVO:00000447); feature: surface water layer (ENVO:00002042); material: "saline water (ENVO:00002010), including plankton (ENVO:xxxxxxxx)" | depth 5 m
GCTGCAGAAGCTGATAGGATTTTCTCTCAATTGATGGGAGATGACGTAGTTCCCAGAAGAGAATTTATTGAAAGAAATGCATTAAATGCTAATGTTGATGCATGATTTTATAAAAAAAATTATTTTTTTATTTTTTTTATTTTCTTCTTTTCAATCTTTTTCAAATGATTACTGGCAGCAAAGAGTTGAATATAAAATTAATATAAATTTTGATCATGAAAATCATCAATTTTTGGGAGATCAAAATCTTATTTATTATAATAATTCTGAAGATACAATAACTAAAGTCTTTTTTCATTTATATTTTAATGCTTTTCAGCCAGGTAGTATGATGGATGTAAGGAGTAGGTCCTTGCCTGATCCAGATAGAAGAGTTATGGATAGAATTTCAAAGTTGAATGAAGATGAAATAGGATTTCATGAAATAAAAAAAATTCAACAAAATGGAAAAGATTTAAAATATCATGAACAGGGAACTATTTTAGAAGTTGAATTAATTGATCCATTATTACCTGATGAATCAACAGAGTTTTATATGGAGTATTTTAGTCAAGTCCCTGTTCAAATAAGAAGAAGTGGAAGGAATAATAAAGAAGGTATTGACTACTCAATGGCTCAGTGGTTTCCAAAAATAGCTGAATACGATAGAAAAGGATGGCACGCACATCCATATATAGCTAGAGAATTTTATGCTCCCTGGGGAGATTTTGATGTATCAATATCTATTGATAAAAACTATATAGTTGCTGCTACTGGAATTCTTGAAAGCAAAGTCAAAGAAAAAAATAATTATATATGGAATTTTAAAGCTAAAAATGTTCACGATTTTGTATGGGCAGCTGACCCTGATTATGTTCATGATATTTTAAAAGTAGATTCTGAAAACTTAGAACTTCATTTTTATTATTTGGAGACAAATGATGATATGGTCAAGAATTGGAAGAGGCTACAACAAGACGCATCTAAGGCATTTAAGTTTATGAATAAAATATTTGGAAAATATCCTTATACAAAATATTCCATAATTCAAGGTGGAGATGGTGGGATGGAATATCCAATGGCTACTTTAATAACTGGAGAAAGATCATACCCAAGCTTATTGTCTGTTACCATACATGAAGCCTTACATTCTTGGTATCAGATGCTACTTGGAACTAATGAAAGTTACTTAGCTTGGATGGATGAGGGGTTTACTTCTTTTGCTCAAAATATAACTCAGATATATTTATTTAATGATATATATAAATTAGATTTAGTCAATCCACTTAGAAGATCTTATGAAAGATATTATAATTTTATTAAGACAGGTCTAGAGGAACCACTTTCAACTCATTCGGATCACTTTTCAACTAATCAAGCTTATGGGGTAGGTTCATATACTAAAGGAGCAATGTTCTTAATGCAATTAGGATATATTATTGGAGAAGATATATTATTTAAAGCTCTAAAAAGATATTATAATGAGTGGAAGTTTAAACACCCTGATGAATATGACTTTATTAGAATAATGGAAAAAGAAAGCGGGATGGAGCTAGACTGGTATATCGATTATTGGATCAAAACAACTCATACTATTGATTATTCACTCGAAATTAAAGAGGAAAACGAAAATGAAATTTTAGTTTCAGTTAATAGAATAGGAAAAATGCCTATGCCAATTGAAATTGAAGTTTTGTATGAGGATTCTTCAAAGAAAATCTTTTATATACCACTTTCAATAATGAGAGGTGATAAAACTCATGATTCAAGTAAATTAGAATATAAATTATTAGACGATTGGGAATGGGTAAACAATACTTATGAAATTAATTTTAATAATAAGAATAAAAAAATTAAAAAAATTGAAATTAATCCATCTGGTAAAATGGCAGATATAGATCAATCAAATAATAAGCTTGATTTTCATTAGAAACTATTTTTTAAGAAAATTATTTATAATTTCTTCTACTTCTTTTTCTGATATTTCTTGAATATTATTCTTATATTTTTCTAAGGCTTCTTTAGGAATACCTACAAATGGTTTTTTTCTTTTTTCTTTAAATACATTGCCTATTTCAGTGCCTCTTGCTGCAAGGAAATATGGAGGTTTACCGTATTTTCCTAATCGTATTTGTAATCCATTATCAAATTCCTTTAATATGTCTTTAGATTTTTCAATGGGCGTATTCACAATATTTATTGCTTCTTCTTTAGTGATATTTTTTGGTTCAGGGTATTTTTCTTTGTCAATTTTAAAATTTTTATTATTAAACCTAATATAAAACCCATATCTACCATTTTTAAGTTCTATACTTCCATTTTGATATTCAAAGGATGGGAGAGAATTATTTTCTACTTTTTTATTAATTATTTCTAGAGCTTCATTTATTGAAATATGTCTTATTAACTTATCAGATGAAATATTAAAATATTTAGGAAATCCATCATCGGTATCATCTTTTTCACCAATTTGAATTACCGGTCCAAACTTTGCAACCCTTGCAATCATTTTTTTTCCTTCAAAATCACCAAGATTTTTTTCTAATTGATATCTTTCATCGGGCACATTCTCAGATAACTGAGAAAAAATTGAATAAAACTCTTCAATCATATTATTCCAATTTCTTCCTTTATAAGCAATTTGATCAAGTTGAGATTCAGTTTTTGCAGTAAAAGAATAATCCATAAAGCTTGAATTGAAATTTTCATTTAGAAATTCTGTTACAAACATTCCCATATTAGTAGGGTAAATTTTATTTTTTTCAAATCCAGTTTTTTCTTCTTTAATATTATGTGAAATTTTATTAGTTTCAAGTTTTATTTCATTACTATTTATAATTTTTCCATCTCTTTCTTCTTTGATTACATATTCTCTCTCTTTAATCTTTCTGATTGTTTCAGCGAAAGTAGATGGTCTTCCAATTCCTGAATCTTCCATTTTTTTAATTAGACTAGCTTCAGAATATCTAGGAGGATGCTTAGTAAATACTTGTTTGCATAATATTTCTTCTGTATTTAATAAAGAGTTTTTTTCAAGTTTTGGTAATAGTTTTTCATTATCGTTTTTCTCATTATATAATTTTAGAAACCCATCAAAAATCATAATTTCTCCAGATGCTTTAAAATCATAACTTGTGTCATTGCTAATATTAACGACTGTTCTTTCAAACATTGAATCACTCATTTGAGATGCTAAGGTTCTTCTCCAAATAAGATTATATAATTTTTTTTCACTTTCAGTTTTTCCTGCATTATCAATACTGAAATTAGTTGGTCTAATTGCTTCATGAGCTTCTTGAGCAGAGTTACTTTTAGTTTTAAAAATTCGTCTTTTAAAATAATTATTTCCATAATTTGATTCGATAACATTTTTTGAATTATCTAGAGCTTCCTCTGATAAATTAACTGAATCTGTTCTCATGTAAGTAATATGTCCTGCTTCATATAATCTTTGAGCTGTTGACATTGTTAAGGAAGGTGAAAATCCAATTTTTCTACTAGCTTCTTGTTGTAATGTTGAAGTAGTAAAAGGTGCGGATGGGGATCTTTTAGATGGCTTTTTTTCTATATTTTTAACTTTAAAATTTGAATCTATACATTGATTTAAAAAACTTTCAGATTCATCTTTATTTTCAAATCTTGTATTTAATTCAGCTGAAAAACTATTATTATTTAATGAAAAAATAGCTGTGGTTTTATAAGAAGATTTTGGAATAAATGTACTTATTTCATTTTCTCTATCTACAACAAATTTGACAGCGACAGATTGTACTCTTCCTGCTGATAACCCTCTTTTTATTTTTTTCCAGAGTATTGGTGAAATTTCAAATCCAACTAATCTATCTAAGACTCTTCTTGCTTGTTGAGCATTGACTAAATCCATATCAATTTTTGTAGGATTTTGAATTGAATTTAAAACTGCTTTCTTTGTTATCTCTCTAAAAACAATTCTTTCATACTCTTCTTCATTTAATTTTAGTAATTCTTTTAAATGCCAAGCTATGGCTTCTCCTTCTCTATCATTATCAGTTGCTAAATAAACTTTAGATGAATTTTTTTTTAAAGATTTGAGCTCTTTAATTACATTTTTCTTATCTGGAGAAGGAATGTAAGATGGTTTAAATCCATTTTCTTTGTCAATAGATTTATCATCTTTTGGTAAATCCCTTATATGTCCATAACAAGATGTGACTTTAAAATTTTTTCCAAGATATTTTTCTATTGTCTTAGCTTTAGCTGGCGACTCAACTATTACTAAATTTTCAATCATTTAATTAGTTTTTATTTTAGGATGCCAAATATGAGAAAAAAAATATAATTAAATAAAAAGAAATTGTATTTAATTTATAAATTATCAATTTTAAATAGGTATAGAAAAATTAATAATGAAGATTATTGTATCTCCAAACTCATATAAAGAAAGCTTATCATCAATTGATGCTGCAAATATTATTATTTCAGTTTTGAAGAAGCATTTGAACAATTCTCAATTTATTGATTTACCTATTGCTGACGGGGGAGATGGATCATTTGATGTTTTTAGCAAATATGTAAATGGCATTACAATAACGAAGAAAACCTTATCACCTACAGGTGAAAAAATTAATTCTAAATATTTACTTTTTGATAATGGAAAAGCTGCTTTTATAGAACTTTCTGATTCATCTGGTTTAAAATTAGTAAAAAAAGATTTTAGAAATCCTTTAATGTATAATTCTTACTCTACAGGAGAAATTATTTTATCAGCAATAAAAAAAGGTGTAAAAAAGATTATTTTAGCTCTCGGAGGTTCAGCAACAGTAGATGGAGGAATAGGTATTTTGTCTGCATTGGGTGTAAAATTTTTAAATAAAGATGGAAATGTATTAAAAAGAAAAAATTTTATAAATGAAATTTCAAAAATTGAATATGAGAAAAATCTTTTTTCAAATATAGAATTTACCCTCCTAACTGATGTGAAAAATAAGTTGTTAGGAAAAAATGGAGCATCATATGTTTTTTCAAAACAAAAGGGAGCAACTAAACTTCAGATGGATGAGTTAGAAAATGGACTGCTAAATCTGTCTAATATAACTAAACAAAAAATTAAAGTAAATCCTGAAATGATTGTTGGGGGAGGATCGGCAGGTGGAATTGCAGCATTTCTTAAAGTTTTTTTGAATGCTAAAATTTATTCTGGTACTGATTTTTTTTTCAAAATAATGAATTTTGAAAAACACATTAACAATGCTAACATTTTAATTACCGGTGAAGGAAATTTAGATTTTCAAACTTTACAAGGTAAAGCTCCCTTTGAAGTTGCTAAAAAAGGCAAAAAGAAAGGTTTGTTAACTATAGCTTTAGTTGCTTCAGTAGATTCTAACGCTTATTCCGAGCTAAATAAATTTTTTGATATTATTATTCCATTCCAAAAAAAATCTACAAAATATTCAATTCAAAATGCAAAGAAATTAATTAAAGAAGAATCAAAAAGATTAGCTGAAATTATTGATTTATCTGAAAAGATTATTTAATAATTTCAATTTATATAATTTTCTTTTTAGATGATCGTTACAAAATATGATGAGAGCAATAATAATTTTTTATTTCTTTTGTATTTGTTTTTCAAGCTATAATTCTAAGTCTCAATATTTAGATTACTCTCAGTATTATGCATCTCCTTTAAGTTTAAATCCAGCTCTTACAGGTATTGGAGAGTATGGTAGGTTTGGTGTAAATTATAGAAATCAGTGGCCGTCGATTTCTAAAGGATATCAAACATTTTCTTCTTGGATGGATTATAATTTCGAAGAAAATAATAATAATATTGGTCTAATTTTATCAAGAAGTCAAGAAGGTTTTGCTGACTTAAATTCAAATTTTATTGGAGTTAATTTTGCAAATGAAATTTCCATAAATTATAATTTATTCATTCGGGGAGGCATACAATTATCCTATACAAATAAAAATATTTCTTTCAATAACTTAATTTTTGGAGATCAATTATCCGAAGCTGGTATTATTAATAATATCTCTCTAGAATCATTAAATTTTAAAGATAGGATAGGATTTTTAGACCTAGGAATTGGAATTTTAACTTATTCAAATAAGTTTTGGGCAGGGGCATCAGTTTTTAATGTTTTAGAGCCAAACATCTCATTTTCTAATTCAGAAGAAAATATTGCAAAATTATTTTCTTTTCACGGTGGATATAGTTTAGTCCTAAAAAATTCTGAAAGGGGATTAAAAAATACTTTTATTTTTCCCTCAATTAATTATAGAAGAATAAAGAAATTTAATCAATTAGATATTGGAACAAATATATACTTTAATCCAATGACTATTGGATTTTATTATAGAGGAATTCCACTTAAAAAGTTCAATGAAATAACATCTCATGAATCGATAATTCTTCTTACAGGATTGCAATATGATAACTTTAATATTTCTTACTCATATGATTATTCTATATCTAAGTTAAAAAATTTTTCAGGAGGATCGCATGAAATCTCATTACTTTTTAGATTTAATTTTTTAGGAAAAAAATTACCTCCAAGAGAAGTAAGAATACTTTCTTGTCCAGTACCTAATTTTTAATTTTTTAAGTAATTTTAATAATATAATGGAGTCTAATACTATACTATTTATTATAATTTTTATTTTATTTTTTGACTATTTGTTAAATTCTGTATTATCATTTCTTAATTACAAATCTCTTAGTGAACCAGTACCCAAAGAATTATCTAGTATCTATAAGGAATCTGATTATCAAAAATCTCAAGATTATAATAAGTCTATTTATTGGTTCAGTTTGATAAGTTCTTCGTTCAGTTTTTTAATACTAATATTAATATTTAAATATGAATTATTAGGAAAATTAGATTATGCTTTAAGATCATTTTCTATTGAGAATGAAATTAGTCTATCTCTTTTATTTTTTGGATCTATTTATTTCATAAATGAGACTTTAACGACTCCTTTTCAATTATATAGAAATTTTGTTATTGAGGAAAAGTTTGGTTTTAATAAAATGAATTTAAAAACTTTTTTTTTAGATAAAATAAAATCATATTTTTTAGTTATTATAATTGGAGGTTTATTGATAACGATATTGCTCATTTCAATAATTTATTTTTCAAATAACTTTTGGATTTATTTTTGGATATTTATGTCTCTGTTTACAGTTTTTATTAATCTTTTTTATACATCATTAATACTTCCAATTTTCAATAAATTAAAGCCATTAGAAGATGGTTCTTTGAAAGATAAAATTTATAATTATGCTAAAAGTGTAAAGTTTCCTTTGTCTAATATATTTGTTATTGATGGATCTAAAAGATCTTCAAAAGCTAATGCTTTTTTCTCTGGATTAGGTAAAAGTAAAAAAATAGTTTTATATGATACTTTAATAAAAAATTATAGTGATGAGGAATTAGTTTCAGTTTTAGCTCATGAGGTTGGTCATTATAAAAAAAAACATATTGTATCTAATTTAATTTTATCTATTCTTTTTACTGGATTTATGTTATTTGTTTTGTCAAAGTTTTTGTTTAATAGTGAAATAAGTTTTGCTTTAGGAGGAGATGTTTCTTTTAGACATTTTGAACTTTTTGCATTCTCAATTTTATATTCTCCTATAAGTTTTATTCTTGGTATTTTTATGAATATTAAAAGTAGAATAAATGAATATGAGGCAGATAATTATGCTGTTAAAACTTTTGATAAAACTCATTTAATTAGTGCTTTAAAAAATTTATCTAAAGATAATTTAGTGAATCTTACTCCTAATCCTGTTTATGTATTTGTTAATTATTCTCACCCTACTTTACATCAAAGAATTAAAGCAATGACCTAGATATAATGAAATTATTTTATAATTTTTTTTAAGCCAAACCCTTTTAGTCTATTTCTGTAGTAGTATAATAGTTTCATATTTTGTACATGAATTTTATCATTTTTTATGATCACAGGTTTTTCGGCATGATACATTCCTAAATTATCCAAACCAGATTTAATTTGAGTTTCAATATTAATTTTTAGATCATTAAAAATTTTAATTTTATTTTTAGAGTTTAACTTCATTATTTCATTTAATATCTTTTTATATGATATTTTGAATTTTTCTAAATCAATAAATAAATCTTCTTGGGAAAGTCTAAGTATTGTAAAAAAATCAAGTTTTTTAAATTTTTTACAAATTTCTTCAAAAAGGGTAAAAGCAATAATATTACTAGGAAATACTTGTGTTCCTTTATGGAATTCTTTACTTATTTTTGAAGAGAGATCTTTCAAACTATTTTTTATCTCTTTATTTATTAATGATTTATTATTAATTTTTTTATGATTTGAATCAATACTATCTCCATTTTTATTTACATAATTCCCATATACGTCTAATGGGTCACCTATAGAAAGGGATATGTTTGAGCCTTTTGTGAAAAACTTAATTAAAAATTTAAAAATTTTATATGAATTAGAATATCCTAAATTTTCTAAATAAAATTTTTCTTGACCTTTTGATATTAAATATTGATTAATTAAAGCAGGTGCCTCAAGAACAAATTGATAATTAAATGTTATTGGTACAATAAAAATTTTTTTTGATTTTACTTTTTTTTTATTAATTATTTTTTGTGCTTCAAATGCTGAAGAAAGCAATCCTAATTTTAAATTTTGATTTATTGAACCAGACCTAGATCTAGTTCCTCCAGGATAGAACAATGAGTGACATCCTCTAACTAAACTTTCTGTTGAATAAGTTTTTAATGTTTCTAGATATAGGAGATTTTTTTTTCTTCTATCTACCTTATATGCACCAAGACTATCCATGAAATATGAAAAAATGCTCATATTAAATAATACCATTCCAGCACCATACATGAATGGCGGGAGTCCAAGATGAGAAATAGCCCAGCCTATTAAAGCAGAATCAAGGTGAGTAAAATGAGTTGGCACCATTACTATAGTCCCTACTTTAGCAAGTTCTCTTAATTGGTTTTTTTTTCCTAGAATATTTATTTTATTATCTAAGTCTAGATTTCCAAAAGGATTTCTTAATCTAGCTGTATTTAATAATCTTGCAAAAAATGTTACAATTAATCTTCTCGCAAACTTATAATGTGTGCTTTTGAAGTTACTAGATATTTCATTGGCATATCTTTTTACAATCTTTTTTAGTATTTCTTCTTCCTTTTCTTTTTTAATATTTGAAGGTACCGATCCAACATTAATCAAACTAGATTGAATCTTTTTCCAAAAATCTTCTTCATCTGGAGGGTCTGCTCTCCATGGGTTCTTTTGAATCCTTAATTTTTCTTTATAAACTGTTGTTTCTAGTTCTTCAAACAAATTTTTATTATTTAATTTATTTAATATGTTTTTGATTGAATTTTTAGATACATCATTTAAAAAGCTCTTTTTATTATTGGCTAATTTAACAATTGGCCAAGTTTTGGGTTTAGTAAGAATTTGTTTGTAACTCTTTCTCAAAATTTCAGTTAGATTACATATTGAAATAAGCGTAAAAATAGAAATATGTTTATTAATATTAAAATTGTATTTAGTTTATTCATATGAAATTAGAAAAAGTTATTTCTCCAATAAAAAATGAAATGCTAAGTTTTAGAAAGTTATTAAAGAAATCTATTTCTAGTAATAATATTTTGATTGATGAAGTAATAAATTATATCCTTAAAAGGAAAGGAAAACAGATTAGACCGGTAATTGTTTTTCTAAGTTCTGGAATTTGTGGGAAAATTAATGATTCCACTCTTAGAGCAGCTGTTTTAATCGAGATTTTACATACTGCGACTTTAATTCATGACGATGTTGTAGATGAATCCAACTACAGAAGAGGTTACTTTTCAATTAATGCGATATGGAAGAATAAATATTCTGTATTAATTGGAGATTACCTTTTATCAAGTGGATTAACTTTTTCTCTTGAAAATGATGATTTTAAATTTTTAAAGGTTTTATCTAATTCTGTTAAAGAAATGAGTGAAGGTGAAATAATTCAAATGAAAAAATCAAAGTCACTTGATTTAGATGAAGAATTATATTTTAAAATAATAGAAAAAAAGACTGCTAGTTTGTTTGTTGCTTGTTGTGAAATGGGTGCAATCTCGAGTTCAAAAAATATTAAAGAGATAAGTAAATTAAAAGAATTAGGATTGAATTTAGGTTTAGCTTTTCAAATTAAAGATGATCTTTTTCCTTATATTGATTCAGATTCAGGAAAGCCTATTTCAAATGATATTTTACAAAAAAAATTAACGCTTCCTATAATTTATTCAATTAACAAATCTTCATATTCTGAAAAAAAAAGAGTTTTAAATGCAATTAAAGAAAAAAGAGATGTTGAATATATATTGAATTTTGTTAAAAAAATGGGTGGTGTAGATTATTCTATTGAAAAAATCAATTTTTATATTCAAAATTCAATAAAAATCATTGATAATTTTAAATCATCTAAGTATAAATCTGCATTTTATATTCTAATAGATTTCTTATCAAACAGGAAAAAATAATTTTTTAAAAAAAAGTGGTATAAAGTGGTGTAAAGTGGTGTAAAATGTAAAACATTTACTAAATTTGTTATTAAGTGGTTTATATTTTGACACTCACAGTTATGACTTTTTTTACAAGCGAATTTGAGTGCAAGTTAGATGCTAAAGGTAGATTGGTTTTGCCTTCTAAGTTAAAATCAAATCTACCTGCAGCTTCTATCAGGCAGATTATTATAAGGAAAGGGTTTGAGCCTAATCTTATTATTTATCCTTTAAATGAATATAAGAAACTTCATAATAAAATTTCATCTTTGAATGAATTCAATTCAGAACAAAGAAAACTAAAAAGAAACTTCTTTAGTAGCATTATTCAGGTTGATCTTGATAATAGTGGAAGATTTCTTATTCCAAAAAATATGTTAAGTCATGCTAAAATTAATAGAGACGCAATCATTTGTGGTATGGGAAATGTTATTGAAATATGGAACAATAAAATGTATAAAAAATATTTGATAAATGATTCGGAAACTTATTCTGAATTAGCTCAAAAATATCTTGATGATTAAAAAATATGGACTATCATATTCCAGTAATGCTAAAGGAAAGTATAAATGGACTAAATATTAAGCCCGATGGGATATATGTAGATCTTACTTTTGGAGGTGGTGGACATTCTAAATTTATATTACAAAAATTGTCTTCAAATGGTTCTCTTTTTGCTTTTGATGTTGATAAGGATGTAATAAAAAATGTAGAAAAAATTAAAAATAAATCTTTTCATTTTATTAAATCTAATTTTAGATTTTTTAGAAATCATTTGAAAGAAAATGGATTAAGCAAAGTTGATGGAATATTAGCTGATTTAGGTATTTCATCTCATCAAATTAACTCAAA
>TARA_B100000401_G_scaffold438438_1_pt1 | contig 11117 bp, 2 predicted proteins | sample TARA_B100000401 | Tara Oceans TARA_B100000401 (sample SAMEA2620786) | marine metagenome | biome: marine biome (ENVO:00000447); feature: surface water layer (ENVO:00002042); material: "saline water (ENVO:00002010), including plankton (ENVO:xxxxxxxx)" | depth 5 m
TAAGTTCCATTTTTTTTGTAAATATTTTTCAACTGATATTAAATCAGAATTTGCAGTTGTATCACCTCCTACATTACCGTGTGTAGTTCCTCCTCTAACATTATCTCTATTAATTCCATCTAATTTACCTGTATAAACTATTAATTCATAGATTACATAATTTGTAATGTAACTTCCTTCATGACGGGAATTCCCTAAACCACTAAGTACTACACCTACTCTATCACCTGCTCCATCACCATATCCTGTATTTGGTAAACCAGTGGATATCTGTACAGATGCTAAGTTAGCAGTTCCAACTAAATTACTTCTTTTAACATCTGAACTAGTTCCAATTGAAGTAAAATCATTCCCTCCGTTTATTCTAGTGTTACCAGCTTTTATTGCTGTATGAGTGCCATTAGTGGCCCAAAATGTTTCAGTGCCTCCGTGTGATGTTCCGAAATCAGAAATAGTATGACCATTACCAGAACCTAATGTGGCATCAGAACCTAAAAGAGGAGGAGGACCATTACTTTTTGAAGACATCGTAGTTGTAGTCTTATCATTATCTAAATCTTTCCAAACTATAAATATAGTTTTACAATTATTAATTTCTGTTTGAGGTCCTGTAGATAAATTTGCAGTACCTAATTTCATACTTGAATCATCTGAATATAAAAAATGAACACCATCTAAACCATTTTGAGAACCTCCAGTTAGTTTTGGTTTATTTTTACCAGAATATCCTACAAAATCATTACCTTTTCCACTTTTGTCTTTCCAAGTTGATAATGTTGTCATAATATAATTGTAAGATAGAAAAAAAAAATAAAATTAGAATTAAAATTATTTTGTATTAAGTTGTATTTCACCATAATGTTCTTCAATAGTAAAATCATTATAAGTATGATTATCTAATTTTCCAGTTATTGTTTCAATATTGTCAGATTCAACTTTAATTATATTATTTGAATCAAATGTTTGATTACTTGTATTATTTATAGTTCTTATTCTATTTTTGTTGGTTGCTATATTAATATCAAATGTATTTTGAACTGTATTTTTATTATTACTAAAAGTTTCATCTACATTATTATCTATTGTTGTAGTTTTTGTTTGTTTTATGTGTTTTATATGACTATCATTAGCACTTGTTGTTCCTATTGTTTCAGTTAAAGATTGTTTTACTAAATAATCAAAATCTAAATCTATAGTATTATTTGAATTAAATCTACACGAGTTTGTAACATTATTAGTAATAGCACTTGTTTTATTGCTTTCTATTTTTATTGATGAATTTTTAGAATATACTTCTGTAGAATGATTATGAACTGTTAAAGTATCTGTATTATGTTTATTTAAAACTAAACTATCAAAACTTAAATTATAAGTTTTACTAATTACATTATAATTAGATTTATAAGTTTCAGTATTAATACCCTTAATTGTAGAATTTTGTTGTTTTTTGTAATTTACTGTTTCTTTATTCTTAGTTATAGTATTTAATTTATTAACTTTTACATCATTATTATCTTTTAGTAATATTGTAGTAACATTGTTAGTTGTTGTATCTGAATTAACATTAATGTTATTATATAATTTACCATTGACCATAACTGTTTGATTATTTTTAAATGTATCTGATACACTACTTTTTACAGTAGATGTAACATTTTTAATATAAGTTTCTAAACAATTTGTTGTAACTTTGACTGTATTATTAATATTTAATGTTTTAGATGATGTATCATTTACTTTTAAGTCATAATCATTTTTATATGTTAAGTTTGATGTTCCTGCAACATCAGTTTTTATTAAACTATTAGAAGTTGTGTGATATTGACTAGTAACATTATTTTTAAATAAATTACTTACTACACCATTTACTGTTTTATTATAGTTTGCATATGAGGAATTTAATTGATTAGTTCGTGTAGTTGTTTTTCCTAGATTACTTAAATAAGGTTGTGTAGATGTTGAACTATAAGTAGATTTATACATTTCAGAAAAATCAGTAGTTGTTGTTATATTACTATTTTTTTTGTGATTTATTACATTATTATCATCAATTGCTAAATTATAATCACTATTAATATTTTTTGATTTATTATTTTTATTTAATATAGTTTTATTGTTTTTATTTTCAATTGTACTAGTTAGTTTTACAATTGTTGTTTTATTAGTATCAACATCAATTTTTTGATTTTGTAACATATTAATTTCATTAGAATCAATTAATTCAGCTGAATTACCTGTAACATATGTATCTAAATTTGTTTTTACATTTAAAACTAAATTTGATTTAGTATGTAAATCACAATTATTATGAAAATCATTTACAAGTTCGCTATTACATACAGTATAATTATCTTTTAATATTTGAGTAGAAAGATTTCCACCAATTTCTTTAATTGAATCTTCATTAATAAGTAAATTATAATTACCTAAAATACTTGTATTACAATTCTTAGAAATAGAAAAATTATTTTCTAAATTATTTGTTTCATTTAAATTATTTTTAATTACAATTTCATTATTATTTAATATCGAGGTTGCACTATTAAATTTTATTAATAAATCATGATTATTATTAATTGTCTTTGTTTTATCTAAATTTTTATTTAATGTAGTAACACTTGAATGAAATGACTCTACTGAATCTCCATTTATTTGTAGATTAAAAGATTCTATAGAATCATTATAATTGTTCTTATAAGTTTCTTGATTTATTCCTGTTATAGTTTGTTTACTTGAAGAATCTAGTGTCAATGTATTTGCTTTTTCACATATTAATTTATAATATGATGATACAGTTTCCGTTAGATTTTGTCCTACTTGTGTTGTTTTATGTAAATTAACTATTTCTTCTTGATTTTTTTTTATATTTACATCCATACCACCATTATTTGATTTTATATCAATTGATGTATCACTTGTATTTGATTTTATTTCAACATTTAAATAGTTATCACTTAGTGTTAAATCAGCACCAGTAATAATACCACCTACATTGGTTCCATTATTAACATCATTTGTTATACTAGTATGATTAGTCATTATCATATTACCTTTAATATCTAACATAGCATTAGGTTTATTATGTTGTACTGCTATACCAAAACTAGATATATGGTATCTAGTTTGATTTTCAGTTTGAGCTGTTAGTGTTCCAAGATCATCTGTACTAGTTTTTCCAGGATATAATTTAATTTTTGTATTCATGTCTATATCCTGTATACCACCAATAGTTCCCCATTCATTTGTTCCTTTACCTTCAAAATCTAAAATTTCATTATTATATCTTAACATACCTCTATAACCTGCTGGTTTTTCAGATATATTATTACCAGTTGGTAGTAACATTGCATTTTTCATTGCAGACATATCTAATGATGAATAAGGAGTATTTGTTCCAATACCAGTACAAATTTTATAATAATCATTATAATAAAAGGAAGAGTTTACTTTATCAGTAGTATATACTGTATTTTTATTATTTACAATAAATATATCATCTATTGTAAAGTTTTTGCCAACATTAACATTTTTCTCTATACCAGCTCCTGAATTAATAATAGCAGCACCATATTTATAATAATTTGGATTTACATTTAATATGCCCCCTGTAATATTTGGTTGAGTAAATTGTTCTGTTATATAGTAAACTACTTTATGTTTACTGGGACTAAATATTAATCTTCTTTTAGTAATATTTCCAGTTAAAGGTTGTGTATAATATCCATTAGTTCTTGCTAATCCATCCGGATCAGCACCTATTTTATTGATCCACGATGAAGTTGATGAATTATAAACTTGATATGTAATATTATCATCATATAACGGAAATAAACGAGGTTTTTCATATATATTTCTGCTTGATATTAAAAATGGATTTGTACTATTATTATATCCTGCAGAATCTTTTTGTATAAATGTATATGTAGCATCTACATATAATTCTATTTTTTTATAAGCAGGAAACCATGTAGATTCATCTTCAGATAATAAAATTTGTTTATTTGTATTATCAAATTTTACAAAATAAGTTTTATTTACAATATTATTATTATCTGATATGTCTCTTGTTGATTCAATTAATGATAAATTTGTAGTTACTGATTTTTTTATATCTAAAGTATTAAAAGTCACATTACTTGAATTTTTATATGGTTTTATTGCATTTATTGCTAACCCTCCTAACATAGATGAAACCGCTTTTTTGCGTGATGACATTATATTGTTATATTAGAAAATAAAAAAAAAATAAATATAAAATGTTAGATTTTTTTTAAATGAAATCAAAGTTATTATCTAATAACATCCAATAACCATCTGCATAACTTGTATTATCATTATCAACATATATTAAATTAATTGATTGACCACCTTTATTTAAAATAATTTGAGCTACATTTGCAGAATCAGTTATAGAATCTGATGTATAAATTGAACCATCTGGATCACAGAATCTATTAATTGCTATATTAACAACACCATTATTAGTATCATCCCATATAGGATGTAATACTACTTTTTTAAGCTGTCCATTATAAGTTCCATTTGGAACAAGTAAATACAAATTATTATCATTTCCATTTAATGGATTAGTTCCCCCATTATTACAAGCTAATATACTTAATACATTAGATGATAAAGTTTTTCTCTTATTACCTTCACCACCACCAGCACCTACATCTTGATTAGGAATTGTAGTAAGAATTTCAGGAGTATAATATAATATATTATTAAATTTAACGTGAGAATTAATTACAATTTCTTGACCTGTATTTAGTCCAGAGTTTAATGATATACCACCATTTGTTGTTTCAATATTTAGAGCATTTGAAGCTGTTGATTTTACTTCTAGTGTATAAGCACCCGTTACTGTTTCACTTAAGTTACCATCAATAGTGCATTTTCTATTTGATTTATAGGTCTCTGTATTATGTCCCCCTATAGTTAATATTCTTGTTCCAGTAATAGTATCATTATTATTTCCACTTACAACTAAGGTTCTATTAGCTTTATAAGTTTCATTCATATTTCCTGATACAGTTAATACTTTATTACCAGTTATAGTTTCAGTATTATTACCACTTATAATTAATACTTTATTCATACCATAGGTTTCATTATTTAATCCACTTACAGTTATAGTTCTTGTATCTTTAAAAGTTATAGTAGATGCTCCTTTAATAGTTTCTTTATGTGTTCCTTGTACTGTCATATTTCTATTATTATGGAAAGTTTCAACTGAATTACCAACTATAGTTTTAGTATGTGTTCCAGTTACAGTTTCAACTAAATTACCACTTACTATTAAAGTTCTATTATTTTTGTAGGTTTCTTTTGTTAATCCTGTAATTATTAGATTATAAGTATTTCCTATAGTTTCAGTAAGAGAACCACTAATAACAGTAATTCTATTTTGTTTAATTGTCTGAACATTATTTCCTTTAATTATCATATTTTGTGTTCCAAAAGTTTCAGTCAATGTTCCAGTAACAATTTCAGTTAAATTACCAGATACAGTTAAATTACGATTATTTTTAACTACTTCTGTATGATTACCAGTAACTGTTAATGTAGATACTCCAGTTATATTTTCTGTATAAGAACCTGATACAGTTAATGTTCTATTTTGTTTATAAGTCTCTACATTAATTCCACTTACAACTAATGTTCTAGTTCCTGTTACAATTTCAGTAGAAGCTCCTGCTACTCTAACTGTATTATTTAGATCATAAGTTTCTTTATTTAATCCATTAATTGTTATATTTCTTGTTGAATCATAAACATTAGTTACAGCACCTGTTACAGTCTCAGTAAATGTACCTTCAATAGTTCTAGCTAAATTTCCTTTACAAATAGATGAAGAATCACCATCAATAGTTAAATTATATATACCATCAATTTCAATTGTTTTATTACCACTAACAACTATAGATCTAAGATTTTTATATGTTTCAATATTTGTATTATGAACTGTTAAATTTCTATTACCTGTTATTGTTTCACTAAAATTGCCACTTACTAATACATTTCTTATACCCTTATAAATTTCCGTTGCTGTATTTCCTACCTCTATTGAGCGTAAAGAGTTCAAAGTTTCAGTTAATGAACCAGATATATTTATAGCTCTACTATTTTTAATTGTTTCAGTAAGAGCTCCTGATATGGTTAATACTTTATTAGTTTTTATAGTTTCAACAACATTACCAGTTACAGTATTATTTTGTTCTCCTACAACTAATAATGTTCTATCTTTTTTGTATGTTTCATCACTATTTCCAGATACAGTTAATGTTTTAGTTCCTGATATAGTTTCAACTAAATTTCCACTTACAGTTGAGGTTCTGTTTGATTTATATGTTTCAGTATAGGAATCATGAATTGTATAATTATAATTACCAGTAATTACTAAATTATTATCTAATCCTATTGTTAAATTTCTATTATTTTTATATAACTCTGTATTATTTAATTCTACTGTTAATTTATTTGTTCCTCCAATTGTAGTTTCTTTATTTGCTGTAACAGTTTCTGTTAGATTCCCGCTAATTGTAACAGTTCTTTGACCTTTAATAGTCTCAGTATTGTTTCCTTCTACTGTTGTATTTTTATCCCCTGTTACAACTAGTGTATATGAACCTCCTACCGTTTCTAAACTATTATTTACAACAAATACTCTGTTATCCGATTTATAAGTTTCAGTTGTATTACCACTTACTAATAATGTTCTATTTCCTGTAACAACTACATTATAATGCTGTCCAATAGTTTCTTTGTAATTATTAGTAATTGTAACTAATTTATCATTTTTAACAATTTCTTTCATTTCTCCAGAAACATGTAATGTTCTGTCCTGTTTATATGTTTCTGTTGAATGTCCTGAAATTGATAATATTCTTGTTCCTGTAATAATTTCTGTATTATTATTATTTATAGTAACTGAATGTGTTGATTTATATGTTTCTTGATTTGTTCCAGTTACAATTACTGATGTATTTCCTGATATAATTACAGTTCTAGTTTGTTTATATTCTTCATTAGCATTATTAGTTACTGTTAAATTATAAGCACCTCCAACTGTTGTTGATAAGTCAGTACCAACAGATACAGTTTTAGCTGAAGCTAATGTTTCAGTAATATGATTTGTACTTGTTATATTTATACTTTTATTGTTTGTTGTTTCTATTTTAATATCTTTATTTGAATGAACTTTTAGATCACTTGCACTTTTTTCAATTTTAGTATTATTATCACCCATATAAATTGCTTTATTATCAGCAATAAATACATTTTTAGCTACTCCTAAACTTCCTTCAGAAAATATTGATGCATTTGCTTTAGCATATGTATAAGCAGCGGCTTGTGTTAAATTAGCAGAAGGTAAATCATTATCATTTAATGATTTTATTTGTTTTACAACAATATTACCATGTTTATTTTCATTAGTTAAATTATCAGACATATCTGTTGATTTTGGTTCTTCATCATTACTATTATCTGGTAATATATCACTAAATAAATGATAATCAAAGTTATTTTTATCTTTTACCAAACCAGTAAATCTATAATTTCCACTATCTACATATCTATTAACAAAACCAGACTGTAAATTATTATTTGTTGTTTGTAAACCTAATACTATTAATGGATCATCAACAACAATATTATCTGTATTAATTCTAGTAAAATTTCCGGATACATTTATATTACCTATAACATTTAAGTTTTGTCCTATCCAAGTATCTTTTTTAATATAAGCACCACCATCAACAATTAAAGAACCGGTTGCATCACTTGGTACATTATTAGTTGCTGTAATATTTGTAGTATTAGTAATATGTGTTTTACCTGAACCTTGTGTAGTAATTTTAATATCTTTAGTTCCTTGTGATGTTTTTAATGTAATATCACCAGTTGTTTCTATTTTACTTGGTTCAGTACTATAAACGTGAAGCTCTGATTTACCAGTTACAGTTTCTGTTAAATCTCCTCCAATTAATGTTGTTCTATTTCCAGTTACAGTTTCAGACATATGTCCTCCTACTTTTATATTATGAACTCCTGTTACAGTTTCTGTTAAGTTTCCTAGAACATTCACAGTTTTATTAGCTTTATAAGTTTCAGTTGTTACTCCATCAACAGTTAATTGTTGTGTTGATTTAAATCTACTTACAATATTACCATCTATAGTTTCAGTTAAACTTTGTTTAATATGCATTATTTTATTACCATCTATAGTTTCTGTTAAATTTGCACCTATAGTTGATACTTGATTTCCTAATATATTAGATGTTAAATTACCCTGAATTGTAATACTTCTATTCTTTTTATAGGTTTCAGTATTATGATCACTAACAGATAATGCTCTAGTACTATGTAGTACTTCTGTTGAAGCTCCTGTTACAGTTTGTGTTTTAGAACCAGAAATTACAATAACATTATTATTCTCATATGTTTCAGTATTTATACCACTTACAGTTAAATCTCTTGTATTATTAAATACTTGTGTAACAACATTATCAACAGTTAGATTATTATGTCCACTAATTGTTACATTTCTATTATTTTTGTATGTTTCATTATTTACACCTGTTACAATTAAATATCTTGTTCCCTGAACTGTTTCAACTAAATTTCCTTCTATATCAACTGTTTTATCAGATTTAAATGTTTCATTACTTATACCATGAACTGTAGATGTTCTAGTTCCAGTTACTAATGATACAATATTTCCACTTACATTAATAGTTCTATTATTTTTATATATTTCAGTTGTATCTTTATCAACAGTTAATGTCATTTCTTTTTCTACTAATAAACTCTTTTTACCAGAAATAGTTTCTACTAAATTCCCTTTAACTTCTATTGTTAGATTAGATTTGTAAGTTTCATTCATAGCTCCGGATACTGTTAAATTACTTACTCCAGTTACAGTTTCATTACAGTCACCATTAATAGTAACAGTTCTTGTATTTTTATAGTCTTCTGTAACAACACCTACTACAGTTCTTGTATTATTACCTGTAACTAAACTTGTTAAATTACCGCTTACAGTTATATTTCTATCTTTTTCATTTACTTCTGTATTATTATTATCAACTACTAATGTATTTGTTCCATTAATAGTTTCAATTAAATTTCCATAAACTCTTTCAGTTTTAGATCCTGAAATAGTTTCTACACTAGCACCTGTAACTGTTAAAGTTTTTGTTCCTGTTATTAATTCACTTAGATTTCCACTTATTTGTATATCTCTATTTAATTTAAATGTTTCTTTTGTTAAACCATCAATTGTAACTGTTTTTGTTCCTAAAACAGTCTCTTTTAAGTTTCCATCAATTTGAGTTGTAACATTTGATTTATAAGTTTCAAAATTAGCTCCACTTATTATTATATCTCTTGCTTTAGTAACTACTATTTCTGAAACTCCTTTAATTGTTTCATTTACATCATTAACAATCGTAATATTATTATTTCCACTTATTGTAACATTACAGTTTTTAGCTACACTTAAATTTTTATTTCCACTTATAGTTGCTGTTAAGTTATTTGAAACGATTAAACTTTTAAATCCTTCAATTGTTTCTTTCATATCATTTGATACTTGTAGAGTATTATTTCCAGTTATAGTTTCTAACATATTTCCACTAATTTTTATTGTTCTATTTCCACCATAAGTTTCATTATTTACTCCCTTTATATCTACTTTTCTAGTTTTATCATATAATATAGTTACAGCTCCTGAAATTGTTTGTGTAACAGTACCACTTATTGTAATATTTCTTGTGCTATTATAAGTTTCATCAACAGCACCTTTTATAGTTGTATTCTTAGTGCCTACTACAGTTTCTACTAAATTTCCTGAAACAATACTGGTTCTATTTTCACTTATAGTTTCATTTAAACTTTTATTTAAATCTAGAGTCATACCTCCATTAACTGATAATAATTTAATTGAATCTGCTTGATTATTAGTAGCATACAGTTTTATATAATCACCAGTTATATTAACATTAGATGAAACTATCATATTACCTTTAACATGAAATGATGCTTCAGGTCTATTAAAATCAAAACCAACAGCAATTCCACCTAGCATACCTCCAACAGTGCCACCATTTCCTTGACTATTAGAAATTTGTCCAAAATCATTTCCATTTCCATTAAATATGGCCATTCTTTGTCTACCAGATGTTCCAAAACGAAGAACATTTTCATCAGCAAACTCTTCTGGATCAATATATGTTCTTTTATCAGCTGAACGAGCTCCACCTAAAATAGACCAATTTCCTTGACTATAACCTTCAAAATAATTATCTTGTGTATTATATCTTATCATACCATCAACTGGATTAGATATATTAGCTCTATCACTATTTGTTCCTCCTGGAATAATTATACCATCAGTTGCAACTATATCTAGAGAACATCTAGGTGTTTCAGTTCCTATACCTACTCTAGTTGTTTGTATTGAACCATTTCTATTTACATATAAAGCACCCTGAGATACATTTAAATTACTTCCTATATTTAAATTTTTTTTTATACCTAAGCCGCCATCTACAGTAAATCCACCTGTGCTTTTGGATGTGCTCTCTACAGATGATAAAACTAAAAGTTCATTACCTACAGTAAGATTCCCAGTAATATTTATATTACTTGCTACATCTAAACTAGATGAAGACCCATATGATGACATTTCCTTAATTTTAATTGAACCTGCATTAAGTGCCACGATACTTGACATTTGTATAACTATTTATTAGAAAAAAAAAAAATATTTTTATATATATTTATATTATATTACATTCTAATAAATTATTTATTTTTAATATATAATATATTAAAATTATATTTTTTATTAATAAAATTAAAATCAATGTCAATTTATTTTTATCAGTCTCAATACATATAATAAATTCAAACAAAATTGAAACTAATAATAATATCAATAATATTATATTATCTTTAATTAATTTAATATGTCGTTTTTTATAAGAAAAAATAATTGGTGTTAATAAAAATAAATTATTTAAAATACATAAAAATACATTTAGAAAATTATTATAATTTATATTCACTATTAATACTATATTTAAAATTACACAACTAAAAAAACCTAT
>TARA_B100000401_G_scaffold12837_1_pt1 | contig 11103 bp, 13 predicted proteins | sample TARA_B100000401 | Tara Oceans TARA_B100000401 (sample SAMEA2620786) | marine metagenome | biome: marine biome (ENVO:00000447); feature: surface water layer (ENVO:00002042); material: "saline water (ENVO:00002010), including plankton (ENVO:xxxxxxxx)" | depth 5 m
TTAGAGAAATTACAGGAGCAGCATGACCGCGAGGCAGCTGAGAAGCGCCTTACATCTACTGCTGTTGGTTTCAAACCTAAATTTCCAACTGCAGACAAGTGGGATCAGTTCGCACCACTGACGTGGATCAGAACATCAGGCAGCGTCAAACCCTTTCAGCCCTTCGATATCCAGAAGAAGCTGATTAATTCGATCTGTTCTCACCAGTACACGATCGTCTTGAAGTCCCGCCAGGTCGGCGCTTCTGAAACGGTCTGCTCCTACCTGCTGTGTCGCGCTCTGACTGAACCAGGCTTCGCAGCAGTGGTGTTCTCCAAAACGGCTACTGACTCCGGTGCGTTGGGCAAACGGATCCGAGCCCAGGCCGCAAGCATCGAGGACTCATCAATTGAGTTCACCACCGAATCCAACAGCGAACTGTCGTTCAAAGGACTCGGAACCATCTATTTCCTACCTGCTACCCCAAGAGCCGCCCGTGGTATCCCTTCTGTTTCCGTGGTGGTGCTCGACGAGGCCGCTTTCCTCGATGGAGCAGACGAGATTTACACCGCAGCACAGCCGACGATGGCAACGCTCGGCGAGAAGTCCAAGCTCATCCTGTTATCCACCCCAAACGGGATGGGAAACATGTTCGCCAACCTCTGGCACGGCGAAGACGACGGCTGGAATCGGTTCAAGATCCATTACTCAAGTATTCCGATCTATGCGTCGGATCCTGACTGGGCTGCGAAAACAAAAGCCAAGGCAAAACTGACAGACAGAGCGTGGAGGCAGGAATATGAGATGGACTATGTCGCCTCAGACGCTCAGGTCTTCCCACCCGAACTGGTGGAGAAAGCGTGTCACGGTCGCTGTATCGAGTCAGGACTGATCAACCGTGACTACATCATGGCGATCGACCCAGCTGGAGGTGGTGATGATTACTGGTGCTCCGTTGTCCTGGACATCACCACTGCGCCGTACCAAGTGGTCAATATGTTCCGTGTCAGATATAAGTCCTCCGACTACTGCATCAAACAGATCATTGAGCAGGCAGAGAACTTCAGCCCCTCAAAAGTGATCGTCGAGAAGAACGGTGTCGGTGCTGTCGTATCTGAGATTCTCTCAAAGGCTCTGGCAAAGTACATGGTCGAGCCATACAACACCAACAGACCCAACAAAATCTCAAATACGGATCGCATCACTTACTTCCTGGAGCGTGAGGAGCTGAAGGTTCCTAGAGATCCCTTCTATCAGGAGATGTTGATGTTTAGACAGCTGGAAACAGGTGATAGACAGGCAGGAGATGGCGCACACGATGATTCGGTGATGGCACTCGCTCTTGCACTCTCAGTAGTTGCTACAACTCCCACAACTGATTGGTTAGATCTCATCTAATGAACTACCAGGATGAAGCGCTTAAGAAGCGTCGTCGTGATGCCTTGATGGACTCTGTATCGGAGTACTTTGACTTCCCCAACCCTGAAGAGGAGTTCTATAAGGACTTGCAGTTCTGCATCAGGGATCTAAACCGTTACCACCAAGAAAAGGCATCGAACACCAAAGCACTGCTGGGAAAACTCGGTCTCAGCTAATAGACAATTGTTAGATTAGAGTTAATGAGTTAAGGCCGAAACTTTGTCGGAAACTTCGGAAACTCCAGAGATCAAAATGGATTCTGATATCCGCAACGATGGTGTGCTTGTCAACGCCATCACGGGTCTTGGCACAAAGAAGGATAAAAGCGAGTACTTCGCACTTCGTTCTCCCAAGCAGTTATCTGAGGCAGAACTAGAGGCGCTGTATTACGACCCTTTGTGTCGTCGCGTCATCGACATCTACGCAGAGGCTGCTGTCACTGAGCAACCCACCATCAAGCTGGGCGAAGAGACTGAAGATTACGACGGCATTCTCAAGTCCTTCGAGAATTACCTGGAGGAAATTGACTTCTACGCGTACATCGAAGAAGCGCTCAAGCTACAGCGAATCTATGGAGGAGCTGCACTATTTCTGGTCCTCGATGATGGGCTTGAGCCTAGTGAGCCTGTTGTTCCTGAGCGTGTCCGGGGCATTGCTGACCTCGTCCCGCTTTCCCGACGAGAGATCGTTCCCCACGACTACAACTACCTCAACTACCGGAAGCCTGAGCTTTACAGGATCTCCACCAGTAAGGCAGTAACGACAGAGAACGATCTCAACTACCTGCTCGTCCACAACAGCAGGGTGCTGCGCCTCGATGGTCTGTATCTCCCCTGGCGGCAACGTCTACTGAACGAGGGCTGGGGACAGAGCTATCTCCAACCCTTCTACGAGGTGTGGAAGAGGTATCGCGGTGCCACTGATGGCATGGCAACGATGCTCAACGAGATGGATTTATTCGTCCACAAAATTCCTGGGCTCGCCAGTAAGGTCACAGCCGGGAACGAGAAGGCTCTCAAGACACGTCTCGAAGCCAATGCACTTGCTAGGTCGTTGTACGGCGGCATGGCACTGGACACGGAGGAAGAAGTTTCCTTCGCATCACGCTCCCTTGGAGGTGCTCAAGAGATCTTCGATCGACTGACTGATGACCTCGTCGCAGCAGCCGACATGCCGAAGACGTTGCTGTTCGGAACGTCTCCTGCTGGTGGTCTTTCAGAGTCCGGCAAATACGAGGACAAGTCCTGGGCAGCAGCAGTGGAGCGCTTCCAAACACACAGCCTGCGCCAACCCCTGAACCAGTTCTTCCAGCTGGTATTGGCGATGCCGGAAGGACCGACACAGGGTCAGGTTCCAGAAGAATGGAGCGTTTACTTCCCGCCTTACTACTCAGAGTCAGACAGCGACAAAGCTGAACTGCGATCCAAGGTTGCTAACACCGACAAGCTCTACGTCGAGATGGGTGTGTTGACTGCGATTGAAGTTCGTAAGGCTCGCTTCTCTGGCACTGAATACAGCATTGAAACGGCGCTGCAGGAAGAAGAGGAAGAGCGTCTGCTTCTGAAGGCTCAACTTGAGCAGGAATCTCTGATCCAGGGATATGTCGGACAGCAGGCTGCTCTGGAGCAGTCCATGCAACCACAACCTGAGGAGGCTCCACCTCAACAGCAAGAAGTGACTGATGAGGACGACATCATCCGCATGAGTGGACTGTCGATCATCGCTGGAAAATCAAATGGATCCTTCCGAGTGGGTTATGTAACCCATATTGATGGGCAGAGAAATGATGCCGAGTCTTTGCTACTTATAGGCAATCGTTTTAACGATAAGAAGGTATATCGAGGCCACTTCACTAGAGAAGACGGCACAATGGAGTCAGGCCCACTGTTGCTTGGCTTCTATTCATCTCGATCAGCCAAGAAGGCACTGCAAACTTATGCAGCCGATAAAGAAGTAAGTGGAGTGACACTACTTCAGGATGCAGATATCGAACACCTGAAAACCACGTTCGAATACCCGTGACAAAGCGATCTGAATCAAAAGAACTTTATTTGGCAGCGTTACGGGGTGACGCCAAAGCCCAACGTGCTTGTACCGAGAAAGGCAAGCAATGTGGTGGACGCTGCATTCCCAAGCACTGGAACTGCCGCATCAAAGGTGAAGGACAAACACCTCCCACTCGCGGCAATGCAGTTCAGCTTTCGGCGGAGCAGAAGGAGAAGATTCAAAAAGCCCGCAGCCGTCGTAGAACTCGTCGTGCCCTGACTGCCATTGGTGGTGCCGCTGCTGTTGGTGCTGCTGTTGCAGGTGCCGCAACTTTGGGAGCTAAAAACCCAGCATTGGCCTTGAAGTTAAAGCGTAAATCTGGGGCCGTTTCTCAAGGCCTTGGTGTTGCTTCCGCCTTTGGTGGCACGACTGCTGCAGTTGCAGGCGCAGCAAATATGGCTGTCGGTGGTTTTGATATTGGAGCGGGTGTCGGTATGGCATTTGCTCGCCGTAAGCGAGATCTAGGTGCCTTTAAACGTCTCACAAGACAGCGTTTCCGACTTGAAAAACAGATCAAGCCCCTGGAATCTGCTCGCAACAGCGCTCAAAGCACACTTAGCAAAGCCCAAGAAAAACTCAGCACTGAGAAAACCCGATTGGAGGCTGCAAAAGCCGCCATGCAAAACAAAGGCAAGCGCAGAAGTGGATTTGCCCTAGGACAGAATCCTCAATCGATTGCTCAGACCGATCGAGCACGCGCTACCAATCTGAAATCAGCTGAGACTGCTTTCCGCAGGGCTAACAACGCAGTCAACAAGGCACAATCTGACTTCAACACTCGCGAGTCTGCGTATCAATCTGCGTTCAAACAACTAAACACGACTACCAGCCGAGCCTCCAAACTCAGGAGCAAGCTTCTCAAGTCTCAAAACCCAATCAAGAACGCTTACAACGCTGGGATCAGCTCCGCTCAACGTAGCTTTAGGGCTGGACGCAGAACAGTTTCTAGCTTCATTCGTTCGGAGGGAGTCAGAGGACCTAAACCTGATCCACGTTCTTGGCAGGAGCGCTTTGGGATGGACGAGGCCGAGCGTGAGGACAAGAAGTGCGGCAACTCCGGTATCCCGGATAACGCCAAATGCACAAAGAAGAACACCGCACGCACGATCGCTAAGGCAGCAGCAGGCGCTGCTCTGGTTGTAGGCGGTGCAGCTGCTCTAAAGAACCGCCGCAAGATCCGCAGCAAATTCCGCAAGACCGGGCTGACTGCCTATCAAAAACGAGAGCTAGAGAAGATGCGTGCTAAGGGCACAGGTAAGTATGGAGCCCAAGGCAAGCGCAGCTTCAGCTCAGAGCAGAAGCCTTTCTACAGCGAGGCAGATCGTATTTATCCCTTGAAGCACAAGCGTCTGTTCCGTGATTCGGAGGCTGCGGATGCCGAAGGAAAAAAGTTCAGTAAGACGGTGACCAATCCCAAGACGGGACGTAAGCGCACCGTCAAATACGGAGCTAAGGGTTACAGCATTGCCCCTGGTACCAACAAAGGTGACCGTTACTGCGCTCGTAGTTTCGGAGACATGAAATCTCACAATAAAAACTGCGCTGGAAAGGATCGGAACACTCCTCTGTGCCTCTCGCGAGCTAAGTGGAAGTGCTCTGGTAAACGATCACGCAGGAGCTGATCATGAACAGGGCAAAGCAACATCAAAAGCTAATTCAAGTTCTCACAGATGCAGATAATTGCACAACAAGAAAGAAAGCTCAAAAGTTGCTAAAGAAGGCCCTGAAGATCGACAAGAAGCTCCAGCAAAATGGAACCAACTGACAACGGTGATCTCCCGGTAACTATCAACTGCAATCTCGCCGCTCTTCGGTTGCTACATAAGAGCGTTACTGAGTCCTATAAAAGCTGGCCTGGTGGCGATCCCAATGAGCAGGTAGAGCTAGAGATGCTTCGTGACGGGTTGTTCTGCGTGCTCATGGATACCTTGCTGCTTAACGACCTTGTGTAAAAGATGGAAGATCTGATTGAGGCTTACAACACAGCCTTGAAGGGCCAGGAAAATCAGACCATTGAGATCGTCAATAAGTCATTAGATAAGGCTTTCAATCGTCTTCTTCGGCGTACCTACGCTCAGTTACGAAGCGGTCAATTTCAGACTGCAGAGAGAAACGCTCGGACTTTGGAGTTGATACCTGCTCTTCGTCCGGATCAATCTGACGAATACTTAACCTCATTTCGTCGCCTGTTATCTCGCTCAACATCCTTTGGCCTAGATCTAGCTGAACAGCTATCGAAGTCTGTATCGCAGTCTCAAGTCGCTGTAACCGTCCCAGTAGAAGCAGTGACAGCAGCAGCGAGGCAAGCGAGAGGATACCTAGAAAAACATGGACGTACATTTTCGACTACCGCTGCAGAAGTATTAGCGCAAGGGATCGCCGAGGGACGACCTACAGAGCTGATTACCAAGGACTTGAAGCGACGACTACGCGTCACCAAAACACGCGCTGAAGTCATTGTAAGAACCGAATCTTTAAGGGCTCACAACGAAGCATCTAGGAATTACTACGCGCAGAATGGAATTGAACTGGTGATGTATTTCGCCACTTCTGACGACCGCACCTGTGAAGTCTGCACATCACAAGCGGGAAACGTATTTAAGAGAAATGCAATTGCTGTACCCCGTCATCCTCGCTGCCGTTGTTATCTCGCTCCTTACTCTGACGATGTATTTGACATCGATCCAGAGTATGACCGGCTGAGAAAAAAGCACCGAGAAGAAGTTCTTAGTTACGCTAGATCTAAAGGCGTGAACTTAAGTTACGGTCCCGCCTCGTTTGAAACTTTCGGTCCTACTCCAACGAGGGAGACATGAGCAAAAAACCTGGCTTGTACGCCAACATTCACGCAAAACGTAAGCGCGGTGAGAAGATGCGTAAGCCCGGTGAAGAGGGCGCACCTTCTGCAAAGGATTTCAGGGATTCAGCTAAGACTGCAAAGAAGAAGAAAGGCGTGAAGCGACAGGATCCTAAGGGCAATCCTGCTGGCTACTACGACAAGGATGGCTGCAAGAAGTGCAGCAAGGAAGACATGGGTCGTAAGGGTCCATACGCTGATGGTTATGGCAAGAAGTGTGATGCGGTCGCTGAAGAACTCAGTGGACTTCTGATTAACGATGACGAAGAGGAGCGTGCCGACAAACCCTGCGGCAACTCATATATTTCTCAGAACGAGAAGTGTTCTAAGGGAGCAGGTAAAGCCAAAAAGGCTGGTACAAAACCCAGTGACTTTTCCTTGAGGCAACTGCAGGGGTCAGGCCCAGCTGTTGAGAAACGTCGAGCCCAGTTCTATAAGGCGAAAGCCACTACAAAAGGTGTTGGCAACAAGATAAAAAGAGCAGGTGAGTTCGCCGCCAACGTAGGTAGTGGTGCTGCAATTGGTGTTGGTGCTACTCAAGCCTATGCAGGTCTGTTGACGGGCAACCTCGGTATGGCCTCCCGCGGACTCCGTAATGTTTCCCTGGGTGCATCAGCAGCTCAATTGGCTGGTGCGTCTAAAGCTTCTCGTTTAGGCAACAAAGGACTAGCAAAAGAGTTTTCTAAATCTGCAGGCAAGCTTGCTGCATTTGGTGTCGGCCAGGAAGCAGCTCTCGGCGGAATTGCTGGATACAAACGGACTGGTGGTTCTAAAAACCTACGCCGCCGGATGACACAACTTCGTCAAACGGCGTCACGTCGTGCTCAAGGTGTGCGTTCCTATCAAGGCGGGGGTATGGAGATGCTTCCTGGATCTAAGAAAAAACGCCGCTGATCATGTTTACCCCTGATGTGCTCAATGACAGCGTTGATCAGTTCAATGCTGTCCGGTTGGATAAACCCTGCGGTAACTCCTACATTCCCCAGAACGCTAAGTGTCAAAAGGGGGCAGGCCAGGCTAAGGGGCGTGCGAAGACCGGCGGTGCTAACAGCCCTGAAAAATGGGGTGGAGAATCGGTGCAAGCAAAGGGTGCTTACGCAAAGTTCCTCAAGAACAAAGGTATTGACCCGAGCAAGCTGGGAGCAAACAGCCCCAAGGCAGAGAAGCTTGCCATGGAATACTTCAAAACCCCAGAAGGAAAGGCTGAGCTGGGGTCAAGCAGTCAGAAAAGTAAGCAGGTAAAGAAGAAACGCGGAGGCGCAGGCAAGGGACTCAAAAAGGCAGGCAAAGCTGCAGCTGAATTGGGCATTCTTGCTGGATCAATTGGAGCTTCTGCGTTGTTGAGTAGGCGACTCCTTAGGAAGTACAACCTATGACCACATCACGCACTGACAAGAAGTGCGGTGCTTCTTACATCCCGAACACCGCTAAGTGCTCCAAGGGCTCCGGCGCTGGCACTGCTGTAAAAGCAGTCGCTGCCGCTGGGGTCATTGCTGGTGGTGCAGCTGCACTGAAACGCCGTAAGCCAGGCTCCGTCACCACAATCAAGATGACGCCCACCCTCAGTCTGAGAGCTGAGCGGGCAACGGCACTAGGAATGCGCCGACACAAAGCTGCAGTCATCAAGGGTCAACGTCGACACAAGGTTGCGGTCAAGTCCGCAATGACGAAAGGCAAGCGACGTCACAAGGCAGCAATCCTCAAAGCACGACGTAAGTACGAGCCTGATTTCATGAAGAAGAGAAGCAAGCGACCTGCCGGTGCATACCGCCTGGGATCTTTCTACAAAGACGGGCACGCCAAGACCAAGAACGTGCGTGATCGCATGGCAAAGATCATGGACGCATACAAAAAACGCTCTTACTGATGTTTAAAGGCGTGATCACATTCGGCGTGTCGTGGATGATTAGCCTCCTGCTAGCCACCATTTACATGACCCAAATCAAGCCTCACTAATATCTGCTACATAGGTCTAACTGATTCGGCCTATTGACCTTTATCAGCAATGCCTCTCATCGAGGGGCACAGGGTGAGCACCTATTTGAAGGTCATTTCCTTCAAAACGGCATCTTTATTGCCGCACCAAAGCATGATCTACATCGCGTCGATTACGTCGTGGAGTGGAACGGGCAATTGGTGCGTGTGAATGTGAAGACGCTGTACCGATGCAGAAAAGATGGGTCTGATTATTACGCAGCAACCCTTAATACAAGCTGCAAAGGTGGTGCGAGACTTTATACGGCAGACGAGATTGATTATTTCGGCATCGTTTCGTTGGAATATGGTCACATTTGGATGGTTCCCCTGAGTGCTCATACTCATCAATCGATCCACTGGCACCCGCCACAGAAAAAGCTCAGGAAACAATTTAACTCTTTCAATTGGGATCCGTATCTAATTACTGATACGTCAACCGTAAAACAGTTGACCATGGATTCTTACCTCACAAAAGGGGTAGATATTACTAACTCGGTTAAACTTAGTTAGTATCAGGGTATGGAGACTTGTCATCGTTACGATTACGGTCAAATATCTAAGTCCGAAACTACGGATGAAGGGTATTTGAAAGTGTGGTGTAAGGCGGCCCGTGTAGGGACTCAGCTTTATACCCGTGGTGACGGCCAACAGTGCCGTGAATACCGCCCCGAAGAAGAAGTAGCGAAGCCTGAGTCTCTTGCTTCCTTCGGTATGAAGTCAGTAACCATGGGTCATCCCCCGGTTCTGCTTGATGCTGATAACACAAAGGTGCATCAAATCGGACATGCGGGTTCGCAGGTTCGTTACAACGATGGGTTCGTAGAAGTCGCGCTTCTTATCACTGATAAGGGCGCTATTGAGCGTATCCAGCGAGGCGATGCACAGGAAGTCAGCAGCGGTTATCGCGTTGACTTTGATCCTACCCCCGGTGTTACACCACAAGGTGAAAGTTACGACGGCGTCCAACGCAACATTCGGATTAACCATATCGCGATTGTTCCGAAGGGACGTGCGGGTCGTGACGTTCGCCTAATCCTCGACTCATGTGATCGCAATGATGCGATTGCGTGGGATGAAACCCCGTCGAATTCGCCCGTTATTTCCATGGCACGAATCACCCTCGACGGCCTGGATCTTGAACTTCCCGCAGAAACTGCTGGCGCGGTCCAATCCTTCGCTAAGGAGGCTGAGCGTGCCAAGGCTGACCTCCAAAGCAAGCTGGATTCTCAGGAAGAACAAATTCAAGCCGTAGTTACAGAGAACGAAGAAACTCTTGGTCGCCTTGATGCGGCTCTGGAGCGTATCGAAGAACTCGAAAAGCAAGTCGCTGAATCTGCTGAAGCTGCAGACAAGCGCGATGACGCTGCAGAAATTAATGAGGCCGTCAACGCACGCCTCGCAACCCTGGACAAGTTCGCTCCCATCCTTCCGGACGAGTACAAATTCGACGGCGAAGATGAGCGGGCCATCATGGCTATCGCTTACGAGAACGTCTTCGAACAGGCTCCTCGCGAAGATGCCAACAACGACTACCTGCTGGGCGTCCTTGACGGTGTTCTCGCCGCTATGGAAGACGTCGAGGAGGACGAAGAGGAAATCAAGGCTGACGCCGAATTCCAACCCGAAGCTGACGGCTCCAACGTCGCTGAAGTCCGCGCTGCAATCGCTGCCGTTTCTGGCTCCGAGAAGCTCGACTCCGGTGATTCCTACCGCGAGCAACTGCTCAACGGTTGGAAGTCAGATCTCACTGCTCACGTTTGATAGGAGCGAATACTAATGGCTGTTACTTTCACCGATACCAACGTTTCGAACCCCGCAGGAGCACAGGGCGCTTATCCCCTGGCTCTGACCAATGGTCATGAGGGTTTGATCGCCGACCTGCAGGCTTATGTCTCCCGGTCCTACACCAACGAATCCAGCGCCGTAATTCCTTACGGTCACGCTGTGATCATCGATGGCTCTGCAACCTCCGGTCTGGGTGCCAAGCTCCCTGCTGGTGCTACTGCCACCGACATCCTCGGTATTGCCGTGGATAGCAACGTTTTTGAGAACGCTGCACAATCCACCTATACCAGCACTCCGACTTATAAGACCTCTGATGGTCGAGTCGGGTACCCCGATAAGCAAATGGTGAACGTCCTTTCAAAGGGCGTGATTTATGTCTACACCACCGATGCTGTCGCCCTCGGCGATGCAGTTCGCGTTTATCACACCGATTCCGCGTCTGCCTCAAGCAATTATGGATACAAAGGCCGCTTCGCGAAAGATGCAGAAGCAGGAAAAACCTTCCTGGTAACTGCGGGTGCTCGCTGGCTGAGTGCTGCTTCCGCAGGTGCAATTGCACTGCTTGAGATCGACATCCCGACTCTCACTGTTACTGCCGATACTTGATAGGAGGCAACCCTAATGTCTGAAATTCGCAATGACGATGTGGGCCTATTTTTGGCTCGCGAATTAGAACAGGTATTGGCAAGAACTTTCGAGGTTCAGTATGCCGATATCAAATATTCGACCGTAATTCCCATCTCGACCGAGATTGGACCCGGTGCCGATAGCTTCACATACCGCATCTTCGATGCTCAGGGAAGCATGAAGCTGATCCAGGACAAAGCCTCGGATCTGCCTCGCGCTGACGTGCTGCGTAAGGAAGTCACCCATCAGGTCCGCAGCCTGGGTGCCTCCTTCGCCTACACCATCCAGGAAACCCGTGCCGCCGCCATGGTGCCCGGTATGAACCTGGAGCAACGTCGTGCCAACGCTGTACGTCGTGCTTACGAAGAGAAGGTGCAATCCGTCGCCTACTTCGGCGAGACTGCAGTCTCTAT
>TARA_B100000401_G_scaffold436557_1_pt1 | contig 11088 bp, 10 predicted proteins | sample TARA_B100000401 | Tara Oceans TARA_B100000401 (sample SAMEA2620786) | marine metagenome | biome: marine biome (ENVO:00000447); feature: surface water layer (ENVO:00002042); material: "saline water (ENVO:00002010), including plankton (ENVO:xxxxxxxx)" | depth 5 m
TTGGGTAAGGAATTTGTTACTCTTTTTACGGAAATTAAACAAACAGAGCATGATGCTTATCAAAATGTTATCAGTGCATGGGAGAGAGAGCACTTATTACTTAATGTATAATGGTTAAAAAAATCAATTATTGGTAATACATATAAAAAATGACGACTATAGAATATTTTTATTAAGGTAATATCCTTTATCTTCCTCAAAAACAATTAAACCTTTTAAACGAAGATTTTTTTCAATTTTTCTTCTTAATGAATAAATATGTGTTTCAAGAGTATGGGTATCTATTCCCTCATTGTAGCTCCATACCTTTTTTAAGAGAATTTTTTTAGAAAGGTGTTTATTACCATTTTCAAGCAAACAGCTAAAAATTTGTGACTCTTTTTCTGTAAATCTCATGGATGAGTCTTTATTTGATAGAATTCTCATGTTGGGATCATATACGAAATCCTTAAAGTTTAATTTCCGTGAATTTTCAGAAACAGATTGTTCAATTGTATTTGAAATTCTCTCAAAAAGATCTCTCATTAAAACTGGAGTTGTAAAGATTACCACTTCCATGTCTGAATACGCTAAGTGTAAGGTTTCATCTGAAGTGTTTATTAAAAAAATTTTACTATAATGCAAACGGTCTTTTGATATATCGTAAAAAAATTTATCGTCTGTGAGCAAGATATTAGATTTATGATCTTCCCATTCCTTTTCTGAAATAAGTTTCAGGTCAAAGTTTTCAAAATTGGGTTTGTTCTCTAGAATCTCACGAATAATTAAATTTAAAGTTTCATTTAAAAACGTTGCGGTAATAATTCTTTTTTCCATAATCAATATAGATATAATATAAATAATGAAATTATTAGTAAAAGATAATTATGTAATTGTAGACCGCCAGAGTTTTCCTTGTGCAATGGGTATTAATGGTATAGCTGAAGATAAAGTTGAAGGAGACAAGTGTACACCAATTGGAGAATTCAAGATTAAAAAAATTTTTTATAGAAGAGATAAATTGGGTACTCTTAATTTTCTAATTCCAAATGAACCTATTACATCAGAAGACGGGTGGTGTGATGATCCAAAAAGTAAATTTTATAATCAACACATTAAGTTTCCTTTTGGTCAAAGCGCTGAAAGATTATATAGAGACGATGATCTTTACGATATTGTATGTGTATTAAACTATAATACTGATCCTATTATCGCAGGGAAAGGCAGTGCTATATTTATGCATGTTTCTAAACCCAATTTCGAGGGAACTGAAGGATGCATTGCAATTGAACGAGAAGAAATAATAAAATTATCTCAAAAAATAAAAGACAGCAGTACTGTAATTGTTCAAGATTGAATACGTTCTCCAAAAATATGTGTGCCTATTCTAATATGAGTTGAACCACATTCTATTGCCGCCTCATAATCTCCTGACATACCCATGCTAAGGGATGAAAACTTAAAATTTCTTGCCAAGTCTTTTAAATTCATAAAATGGTCTTTTGGATCTTGATTTATTGGCGGCAAACACATTAATCCAACTATATTTAAACTATATTTAGACTTGCACTCAGAAATGAATTGCTCGGCTTGACTCATTAGAACTCCAGATTTTTGAGGTTCATTTCCAGTGTTTATTTGAATAAAATATTCTTTTTTTTGATTGTTAGCCATTTCAAGCTCGGCAAACATTTTTACGATCTTCATGCGATCAATTGAGTGAATAACATCACAATAATTAAAAATTGATTCTACTTTTCTACTTTGAATACTGCCTACAAAATTAAGTTTAATATCTTTATTTTCTTTTCTCAAGTCAGGCCACTTTTTTTCAATTTCTTGAATTTGATTTTCGCCAAAAGATCTATGATTTTGGTTTATTACTTCTCTGATATTTTCAGCTGATTTTTTTTTACTTACAGCGATGACTTCGATTTCGTCTAAATTTCTACCAGACGAGCTTACGACTTTCTCTAAATTTTTAATAAATGTCTTATATCTATTCATAAAAAAATGCCCTACACGTAAATGTAGGGCATTTTAAATAAGAATCTAATAATTAGATTATTAGAATCCAACAACGTACATGAAATTCCATACGTCAGAGTCTCCAGTATCAGTACCAGATACATCAGTTTCAGTATAATCTAAACCGAATGATGCAGCTCCCATACCTTTACTTAATGAAACTCTCATGTAGTCAACATCTGTAGCAAGGTCAGCGTCAGCAAATGTAACACCAACGTTCATGCCCATTGCAGATGTACCTACACCCATTTGAGTTTCTTCTCCGCCGTTGTCACCGTCGTACATAGCATAACCCAAGTTAAGGCCAGCGATTGAGTAACCAACAGTAACGAAGCTTGGATCAACATCGGCAGTACCTGCAGCTTTGTAATCAATTTCAGATACACCAGCTTTAATAGTTGCACCCATAATTGAAGTACTTGCAGCTAGAGAGATCACAGGCTCAACAGTTGCAGCTTCCATACCTCTAGTAAGCGCGAACGATACTCCACCCAAAGAGTTAGAGTATTTAATTGAGTTTCCAGATAATGCATCACCATCATTGTAGTTAGCGTTTAGCGCTGAACCACAAGCGTTTAGTGAGTAACATGCTGGAGATCCGTCCATTGCGTCAACAGCTGAGTCTTGACCAGTTCCTAGACCGATTGAACCCATACCTGTGTCGATGTTAACGTCAGTAACTAAACCAGCAGCAGTAAGAGACATTGATACTCCAATACCCATACCGTTATCTAGTGAGTCACTGTAAGTAACGTAGACAGAGTTTGTAGAGAAAGATTGTGCTAATCCTCCACCGTCACTGTCTTTTAACGTACCAGCGAATAAACCGCTAATTGACATTTCAGCTTGAACTGAACCTGCAGCCATAACTGAAGCCAAAGCAGTTGCTCCGATTAATTTTGATCTATTCATAATAATTTCCTTTCATATGATAATTGATCATAGTTAAATTTAACTAACGACACTTTTATCAAAAAAAAGTCACTTTTTTAAAGATAATTTCATTAATGCCACATTTTTATCTTAATATGTGATATTAATGCAACAATGCAGATAATGTTGAAAAAATAAGAAAAATGGATTATTTGAGCGATATAAGTTAAGTATATATGTATCATGCCTAAAAGATCATTAATTTTATAAATATTTATGAGAAAACCTATAATTTTTCTGCTTTTAACAATTTTTATTGCTTCTTGTGCACAACTTCAAGAAATGTCTGAGAAACCAAAAACTTACGATTCCGAAAAGGAGAGAGTATTAACAAAGAAAGTTGAAAAGCGAGATATTAATTTGCCAGACGGTAGCACAATACTTGAAGAAAAATCTGGTTTCTCTTTAGACAACTTACTGGGTAATGGTTCTGGATTAGATCTAGGGGTTGACTCTATAACTTTTAGAGTTGCACTAGACAAAATTAGTTTTATGCCTTTAATCTCAGTTGATTCTTTGTCAGGTGTAATTGTTACCGACTGGTACAGCCTTGATGATGGTAATAGTAGAATTAAAATTAATATCAGAATTTTAGATCAGGAAATGACTGATAACAGTATTAATGTAACACTGTTTTCGCAGTCATTAAATGGTGATAGATGGGTTGATAACGGTATAAACTCCGAGCAAAGTTCAAGAATAAAGGAAAGTATTTTATCATCAGCTAGAGCACTGCAAATAGCTTCCGAGCTATAAGCATTTAATAATTAATTAATGTCTAAAAAATATAATCCGAGATTAATTGAAAAGAAGTGGCAATCATACTGGACTGATCACAAACTTTTCGAGAGTAGAATTAATAAGGATAAAAAAAAATATTATATTCTCGAGATGTTTCCATATCCATCTGGAAAAATTCATATGGGCCATGTTCGTAATTATACTCTAGGGGATGTAATTGCCAGATATAAAAGAGCAAAAGGTTTTAATGTAATGCACCCTATGGGATGGGACGCTTTTGGTCTTCCAGCTGAGAATGCTGCAATTGAAAATAAGACTTCACCCAAAACATGGACATATGAAAATATTGCTACAATGAAAAATCAACTGAAGAACATGGGATTGTCTTTGGATTGGTCAAGAGAGCTTGCTACCTGTGATGAAACTTATTATCACCAACAACAAAAACTATTTTTAAAATTTTTTCATAATAATCTTATTTATAAAAAAGAGTCACTTGTGAATTGGGATCCAATCGAAAATACTGTTTTAGCAAATGAACAAGTAATTGAAGGAAAGGGATGGCGATCAGGTGCTGAAGTGGAACAGAAAAAATTATCACAATGGTTTTTTAAGATAACAGATTACGCAGAAGACCTCTTGGCAAGCCTGGAAGATATGAAAGGCTGGCCTGATAAAGTCAGAACAATGCAAAAAAATTGGATCGGAAAATCAATAGGTTGTGAAATAGATTTTGAATTAATGTCAGAAAATAAAGAATCTTTAGGCAAGAAAATCAAAATATTTACAACTAGGCCTGATACAATTTTTGGCGCAACTTTTTGTGCTCTGTCACCATTTCACCCTATTGTCGATGAGATAATTGAAAGGAATAAAAAAATTGAAATACAAATTAATGAATTAAGAGCTCAAAAAATAAGCGAAGAATCAATTGCAAAAAACGAAAAAATTGGTGTCAAAACAGGTTTATTCATAAAACATCCCTTTATTAACAATAAGCTACTACCTGTGTACATTGCAAATTTTATTTTAATGGACTATGGATCGGGGGCAATCTATGGTTGTCCTGCACATGACCAAAGAGACTTAGATTTTGCAAATAAATATAAGCTTGAAGTAATTCAAGTTATTGATCCAAACGATAAAGTTCCTTTCGATAAAAAAACAGCTTTTGTAGGAGATGGTAAATTAATAAATTCTGATTTTCTAAATGGTTCTTCGATAGAAAATGCTAAAAAAGAAATTATTAAAAGAGTTGAAGAATTAAAAATTGGTAAAAAGACAATTAATTACAGATTAAGAGATTGGGGAATTTCAAGACAAAGATATTGGGGTTGTCCGATACCCATAATTTATAGAGAAGATGGCGAAATTATTGAAGTTCCTGAAGATCAACTTCCATTAAAATTACCTGAGGATATTGATTTAAGTATTCCGGGAAATCCACTAGATAATCATCCAACATGGAAGTACACCACATGCCCGGAGACAGGGATGTCTGCCATTAGAGAAACTGACACGCTAGATACATTTGTTGACTCTGCTTGGTATTTTCTAAGATTCTGTTCTCCATCAAATCAAGATAGTCCGTACGAGGATATAGAAACAGACTATTGGATGCCGGTTGATCAATATGTTGGAGGAGTTGAACACGCGATACTGCATCTACTGTATTCTCGATTTTTTACTAAGGCATTAAAAATTAAAAATGTAAATGAACCGTTTGATAGTCTCTTTACACAAGGCATGGTTTGTCACAATACTTATCAAAATCAGGACAATGCGTGGGTATTTCCAGACGATGTTGAAAAAAAGAATAATAAATTTTATCAAATTTCATCAGGGCAAGAAGTTACTCAAGGGCCAATAGAATCAATGTCTAAATCAAAAAAAAATGTGATCGACCCGGAGTCGATAATCAAAACATATGGAGCCGATTCTGCGCGTTGGTTTATGCTATCTGACAGCCCACCAGAAAAAGATATTATTTGGTCGGAAGCGGGAATTAATGGATCTTGGAAGATTTGTCAAAAGATATGGAACATTGTTAATGAAAACAAAGAAAGCCTAAAATTAGAAAGACCTGACACGGATGCAAAATTATCTACAGAAGCTACAAATTTATATAGGTTAACTAATCAAAGTTTGCTCTCAATTACTGAAAGTATCGAGAAGTTCCAGATGAATGTAGCAATTGCCAAAGTTTTCGAAATGGTTAATGCAATTTCAAAATTTAAAGTAAGAGATGAATTTGACTCAAATGTAGTTGGTGAAACACTAAGGATTCTTATCAGAGTCATAGAACCAATGGTTCCTCATTTAGCCGAAGAATGCTGGTCATTGACTGGAAGTAAACAATCATTGACAAGTGAGCAATGGCCAAAAGTTAACGAGAAATATTTAGAGAGTGACGAGGTTGTTATAGTTGTACAAATTAATGGTAAAAGAAGAGGTGAGGTATTAGTGAATAAAGGAGCATCTGAGAATGAAGTTTTTTCAGAATTGAAAAAAATTAGAAACATAAATGATGCATTAAATGGAAAAAATATATTAAAGTCAATTTATGTTCCTAACAGAATCCTTAATGTTGTTTTAGAAACATGAACAGGCACGAGCGAAGAAGATTAAAAAAAAATAATAAGCTTAATACAGCTGTAAATGTAGACCTAATAAATGGAATAAAATTTCATACTAATAGAAATTACGTTGAGGCAGAAAAATTATACAAAAAGGTATTAGTTTCTAATCCTTCAAACTATGATGCTTTAAGGCACTTAGGAATTCTATATCAAGATCAAAAAAATTATGCAGAAGCATATGAATATTTTATGCAAGCGCTTAAGTCTAATTCTAGAGGCTTTGAAGTTTTAAGTAACCTTGGCACTATCCACTTAAATAATAAAAATTATGATCTAGCTGTAAAATGCTTCAATAAATCTCTTGAAATAAATAACAATTACGTTCCCGCTATTAACAATCTCGCAGGCTATTATCATAAATCTAATAAGCCTAAGAAAGCAATGAGTCTATCATCTCTGGCCCTTGAACTGCAACCAAACAACCCTATGGCTAAGAATCAATACGCAAAAGCATTGGTAATTAATAATAAGCTTGATGAAGCAATCAAATTATTTCAGGAGCTAAATAAAGATTATCCTGAAAATGATGATTTTAAATTTAACTTATACTCTGCTTACAAGGAAAATGGAGAATTCGAAAAAGCCAATAAAATTGCAAGTGAAGATTTTGACAATAATTTTAAAAAATTACCTTATCTTCTGTCATTTACGGGAGATAACAAAAATAAATTGAAAATTAAACATATTGAATACTATGACACATTATTAGAAAAAAATGATGTAACGCCAGAAGATAAAATTGTTATCTGTCATTCATTATTTGGATATTTTAAAAATAATAAGGATTTTGATAAAGCTGGTAAATACCTAGTAAGAGGTAATAAGAGTCAGTATGAGCTAAAAGAGTTTAATCTAGAAAAGGAGGAGCAATATTTTAATAAGATAAAAAAAATTTTTTCAAAAAAATTAAGTTTTAAAGTTAATAAAAAATTTCAAGGACCAATGCCAATTTTTGTTTGTGGTATGCCGCGCTCTGGTACAACACTATGTGAACAAATTTTGTCCTCACATTCAAAAATAAATGGTGCTGGTGAGCTCAGTTATCTTGCTGAAGAAAGCGGTATAAACAATTTAATATGCCCAAGTGAAAAAAATATTGGAAGTCTTGAGAGTGTTCTGCAAAACAACAATAAACTTTCTGATGCTCGAGGGCAATATCTTGAACGTCTTAGTGCTCATGGTGGAGAAGGAGCAGAATATATTTGTGATAAAATGCCACATAATTTCATTTTAATAGGATTAATTAAATTAATATTGCCTGAATCTAAGATTATTTATTGTAAACGAGATCCTATTGATAATTGTTTTTCACTTTATTCACACAAATTTCTAGAATTATCTCATCAGTATTCCTATAATCAAAAAGTGCTCGTTCAGTATTATAAAATGCACGAACAACTAATGAATTTTTGGATGAAGAAGTTTGAAAATGATATATTTGTTTTAGACAATGAAGAACTTGTTTATGGTCAAGAAAAAGTATCAAAGCAATTGTTAAATTTTTGTGATTTAAAATGGGAAAAAAACTGTCTTGAATTTTATAAAACTAAGAGACAAGTTAGAACAGCTAGTATTGAGCAAGTACGGAACCCGATAAATAAAAAATCTATTGGAGCTTGGAAAAAGTACCAAAATTATTTATCAGAAATGGTTAATGAGTTTAACTAATGTTTAAAAAAATATTAATTTTATTCTTTTTTATTTTGTTTGTCGGTTGTGGTTTCAAACCAATGCACAAACTTTCAGAAAATAGTATATATGTAGGAAGTTACTCAGTAGAGATTATAAATAGTGTTTCTAGGGAAATAGTTGAGGAAATTAATACTAATATTATCTCAGGAGAAAATGAGAAATATAAAGCCCTTTTAACTATTGACGAGAATTTAACACCGCTAATCATCAACACTAACGGGACAGTCGCAAAATATAGAATAGAAATTTCAATTTATTATCAGCTTATAAAAGTTGATGAAAACGAGCAAATCTCAGATGGCACCGTTAGAGGTTTTGCTCAGTATGATGTTGGGACGTCAGAAATAAACAACGAGGATACTAAAAGTAGTATGATCAAGATAGCGACAAAAAATGCATTACAAATCATGATTTCAAAAATACAAAGCAGCATTTCACAAGTAAATGTTAATTAAGGAATTCCAGTTAGGAAAAATTTTTCAAGAGAAAAGAAATTTTTTAAGCCTCATGCTTTTTGGTCCAAACGAGGGCCTCATTAGAGAGTACATTGATAAAATCACTGGTGATTATCTTGATGATGATAAATATGAGCTAGTAAGCTTTAGTGGAAAAGACCTGGATCAAGACCCTCAATCGCTTCACGATATACTGCAATCAGTATCTATGTTTTTCAAAAATAAAATAGTTATTGTTGACTTGTTAAAAGATAAACACTTCAAGATAATTGAGGAGATCATATCAAACCCTCCGCAACAGGTTATATTATTACTAAAGTTTGATACCTTACCAAAATCATCAAAGTTTAGAAAATTTTTTGAGTCTGAAAAAACATGTTTTGCTTTAGCATGCTACGATGATGACGGAAGATCACAAATGCAGAATATAGAAAAATTTATTAAGGAGAATAATTTAGATTTAAATCAAGATACAAAATATTACCTTCTTCAAACACTAAGTATTGATCGTATGGTAAGCAAACATGAACTTGAAAAAATAAAACTTTATTACAAAGATGAAAGTAAAAAAATTGAATTAGAAGATTTAAAAAATCTCCTTAATGATTCTAGTTCTGTTAATTTGAGCAAAATGAATGAAGTGGTAATGAACGGTAATACACTGAAAAGTTCAATAATCATTAATAAGCTTTTATCTGAAGGTACAAATCCAATTAGCCTTATTAGAAGTCTTATGAACTATATTATGAGAATACAAATGACAAAAATTGAAATGCGAAAAGGGAACGATTTCGAAAACGCTATAAAAATTCTTAGACCTCCTGTTTTTTGGAAAGATAAAGACAATTTTCAAAAACACTGTCTAAAATGGCCTATAGAACAGATTGAAAAAATCCTTAATGGCCTAACGTCAACAGAAATTGACTGCAAGTTAAACAGTAAATTAGCTAAAACGAATTGCGAGAATTCGCTACTTCTCATTGCTTATAGAGGTAAGAAATATTTTCGTTATTAGTTTTTTAGTTTCTTTGTAATAAAATCTAGTTGATCAAGGGTCTTATAATCAATTTTTATTACTCCTCCCTTTTTGCCTTTGTGTTCAATATTAACATTTAATCCAATCTTTGCAGAGAGAGTATTTTCCAAATCAATCGTATCCGGATCCTTAAGTCTTACTTTTTTAACTATAGATTTTTTTGATTTAACAAGATTCTCAACCTCTCTTACGCTTAAATTTTCCTTAACTATTTTGTTAGCTAGCTGTTCAGGAAAAGCGCTATTCATAATGGCTCTGGCATGTCCAGACGATATCTTACCTTCTGTGATCATATCCTGAATCGACCGTGGTAAGCTGAGTAATCTTAGTATATTAGCTATATGACTTCTGCTCTTTCCAACTATTTCTCCAAGCACTTCTTGTGTATGACCATGATTTTCTATCAATCTTTTATAACCGGCAGCTTCTTCAATTGGAGAAAGATCTGACCTTTGCACGTTCTCGATAATTGCGATTTCTAAGGCTTCTACATCATCTAGTTGCCTTACGACCGCAGGAACCTCATGCAGTTGTGCAATTTGTGCTGCTCGCCATCTTCTCTCTCCCGCAATTATTTCATACTTTCCAACCTCAGTAGGAGAAGGTCTAACTAAAATTGGTTGCACTAGTCCTTTAGATTTAATTGACTCTGCTAATTCATTAATACTTTTTTTATCAAACAATCGACGCGGTTGGGATGGGCTTGGTTTAAGATTTGCAATTGAAATTTTTGTTTCTTGATTAACAGACTCGGTTTGCATTGAATCATCGCTAGTGTCGCCCATAAGAGACGAGAGACCACGACCTAAGCCTTTTTTTGAGATTGATGAATTCATTAAGCTGCCTCCTGTTCTTTATTTTGTCTAATAATCTCGTCAGCAAGCCTTAAATATGCCTGACTACCTGCAGCTTTTTGATCATAAATTAAAGCAGGCATCCCAAATGAAGGTGCTTCTGAAACCCTTACATTGCGTGGTATGATGGTTTCATATACTTGTTGACTTAAATGTTTTTTGACATCATCAGCAACTTGTGATGAGAGTTTATTTCTTCCATCAAACATCGTGAGCACTATCCCATCAATTGTTAGATTTTGATTAAGATTTTGTTTTACTCTACCTATTGTTTTAATTAATTGACTGAGACCCTCTAACGCAAAAAACTCACACTGAAGTGGAACGATTATTGAATCTGCTGCAGTCATTGCCATAACAGTCAGAAGACTTAAGGCTGGCGGACAATCTATAAAAATAAAACTAAAATCATTTAACGAATTTTGATCTTTTAAAATTTTCTTCAGAGTAAAAGCTCTATCGTTTGCTTCTGCAAGCTCAGGTTCTATACCTGATAGGTCCACAGTAGACGGAATGATTTTTAAATTTTCTATTTCAGTACTTTGAATCGCATCAAGTAAGTTGCACTGAGATGCTAATGCCTCATAAATTGAGTTATTTCTTTTTTGATAATCTATACCTAAACCTGTACTGGCGTTTCCTTGAGGATCGAGATCGATAATTAAAACTTTTTCCCCAACTGCCGCTAAGGCTGTGGATAAGTTTATTGCGGTTGTAGTTTTTCCCACTCC
>TARA_B100000401_G_scaffold92330_1_pt1 | contig 11016 bp, 9 predicted proteins | sample TARA_B100000401 | Tara Oceans TARA_B100000401 (sample SAMEA2620786) | marine metagenome | biome: marine biome (ENVO:00000447); feature: surface water layer (ENVO:00002042); material: "saline water (ENVO:00002010), including plankton (ENVO:xxxxxxxx)" | depth 5 m
AAGACCTCATAAAAAGTCACTCTCTTACAAACATAAATTATACTATGCTAATACTGTTAAAAAAGAAGATGATAATGTCAGAAGGAAATTTCCATTTCTTCTTTTGGCTTTTAATAAGAAGAGTCATGCAATGCAACTTAGTTACAAGTTAAAATACCCTCAAACAATTCCTACATTAGGACGAATGACACTAAAAATGCATGAACAAGATGCTAAATCTATTCTTCAATTTGTTTGCATTCAAGATATTGAAACCTGTGGATGGACTTATATTAGAGGTAAAAGAATTACTTCTGAAAAAGAAAGTCTATGTGATTATGAGTATAACGTAAAATACAAAAATTTCAAAAAAGCAGATAAAGAAGATATTCCAAAACCTTATGTTCTTAGTTTTGATATTGAGGTTAATTCTACTAATCCTACAAGAATGCCTAATGCTGAAATTCCTGGAGATAAAGTATTTCAAATTTCTTGTGTTTTTTCAAGACAAGGAGATACTGAAGATAAATATGAAAAATACTTATTAACATTAGGCAATCCTTCGCAAAAAATTACAGGTGAAGATACTACTATTTTAACATATAAAACCGAATCTCATTTACTGTCTGGATTTACCGAGTTTATCAAAGAAAAAAACCCAAATATTATTACTGGATATAATATTCTTGGTTTTGATATTCCTTATATGATCGAAAGGGCGAAAGTAACACAATGCATCCGACAATTTGATAAAATTGGTTTTAGACCTCACTTTCATTGCAAAGAAAGAATGATCAAATGGTCAAGTTCTGCTTATGGCACTCAAGAATTCAAATTTATTGATGCCGAAGGTCGTCTATTTGTAGATCTTCTACCTCTTGTTAAACGCGATTATAAATTTGATAACTATAAATTGAAAACAATTTCTACTTTCTTTTTGGGTGAAACAAAAGATCCTCTTTCTGCTAAAGGAATTTTTAAATGTTATCGAATTGGAATGGGAGATAATGGTAAATGGATTGGAGGTGATAAAGCAGAAAAAGCATTTGGAGTTGTTGGTAAATATTGTGTTCAAGATTCTGCTCTGGTACTTAAATTATTTGATACTCTTCAGACATGGGTTGGTCTTTGCGAGATGGCTAAAACTTGTAATGTTCCTATCTTTTATTTATACACTCAAGGTCAGCAGATTAAAGTATTTTCACAAGTTTACAAATTTTGCATGTATAATAATTTTGTTGTTGAAAAAGATGGATATGAAGTGAAAGAAAATGAACAGTATACTGGTGCTTATGTAGTTCAACCAGTTGCGGGAGCGTATGACAGAGTTGTACCATTTGATTTTGCATCCCTATATCCTACTACTATTATTGCTTATAATATTGATTATTCAACTTTAGTTGTAGATGAATCTATTCCTGATTCAGAGTGCCATGTAATCGAATGGGAAGATCATGTCGGATGTGAACATGATCCTTTAAAAAATTCTCGTGCTACAAAACCTAAATCAATTATTTGTGATCATGAAAAACCAAAAAGATACAGATTTCTTAAGAGTCCAATGGGGGTTATTCCAACATTGCTAAAAAACTTACTTGATGCACGTAAAAAAACTAAAAAAGAGATGAAACAAGCAAAAAAGAATGCTGATAATACTGATGATGAAGATGAAAAAGAGAGATGGGAAACTCGATATACTGTCTTAAATAAGAGACAGCTTGCTTTTAAAGTATCAGCTAATAGTATGTATGGAGCAATGGGTGTTAAGAAAGGTTATTTACCTTTCTTACCGGGAGCAATGTGCACCACAGCTAAAGGACGTCAATCAATTGAACTTGCAGGTCAAACTATTCAAGATAGATATAAAGGTCAATTGGTTTATGGTGATACTGATTCATGCTATATTCATTTTCCTAAACTAAAAACAGCAGAACAGTGTTGGGATTTCTGCCTTGAAGTTGAGAAAGAACTTCTTGATATTTTTCCACCTCCTATGAAACTTGAATTTGAAGAAGTCATTTATTGGAGATTTTTTATCTTAACCAAAAAGAGGTATATGGCATTATCATGCGGAAGAGATGGAAAAGTAGAAGATAAAATTATGAAAAAAGGTGTGTTGCTTGCGAGACGTGATAACAGTCTTTTTATTCGAAAAATTTATGAAGAAATAATTATGAAAATCTTTAACAAGACTAATAAATTTAAGGTAATGGATTTAATTGTTGATAGATTAAATGAATTGTGTTCCGCAAAATATAATTACAAAGATTTTGTAGTAACAAAAAGTGTAGGTGATGTTAATGATTATAAAATTCGTGAACTATCAAGAGAGCCTCTTAAAAGAATGAAAAGACTTCAAGATTTGGGTATATTTTACCATGATAAAGATAAATATGAAAAACATATGAATAAACAAGAAAGATACTATAATAAATACGGAAAAGGTCAAGATTTTGATAGTTTTATGAAAAATACAAAAAATAAAGTAGTTGATGATAAAACTGTTAAATGCGGTGAATGCGAGCTTTGTAAAAAAGAATATAAAATGTATCAACTAAAATGTCTACCTGCGCAAGTTCAACTTGCTGAACGCATGAGATCTCGTGGAATGATTGTAGATGCTGGAAGTAGAATTGAATATCTTGTAACTACAATGGGTGGATTAAAAGCTAAACAATTCGAAAAGATTGAAGATCCTGAATATCAACAACAACATTCAGACATTATAAAGATAGATTACCTATATTATCTAAAACTGGCAAGTACACCTCTCGATCAAGCTCTGAATGTTGCATATAAATTAGATAATTTTGTCGGAAATCAGTATAAATTGAGAGTAAATAAATATAAAATGCTTCGTCAATTAGAGTCATTATTTGAGACTAATATTTCATTTGTTTAATTTTATAACTTATAATTTAAGTTATAAAATTACGGTTGAATAGCATTATTTTTATCAATATTTGAAATAAAGTTTGTAAAATAACTTTCATAATCAGAAATAGTTATATTTGCCATATCATTAACAGATGTTCCTGCTTCAAAATTATCAGCATAAAATTGATCAGGTAATTCATCGAAATGAAATCCAGTTTGATTATATATGATAATATCAACTTCTTCCATCCATGGTTGAAAATTTTCTTCAAAATAAGTTTGAGACATTTTATAATATTTTGCGAAATATTATAAGATAATTTCATTTTTAAAAAATTACGTTCAAAGATTGTTAACTTCTTGCCACTGTAAAAAATGTCCATCGCATCTATTAATAGACATATTATTTAATATTATTGACTTGTTTTTAAGATTATTAATTACATGATTTATTTGATCCTCAGTAAATGCTTTATTATATTGATATAAAAATGAAATATGCGCATCGTCTGGCCACCAACAAGGTTTAATTCCTTCGCATTCGACATCAAAAAAAAGAGAGTGAAAATTATCGGTGTTATCAATAATATAATTACCTATCAATTTTACTTCAATGTTATAATCACCTTTGTTATTTGAAATAAAATCTAATGATTGTTGGTAATTTAAATTGGTTTTTACACTCATATGAATGTTAAATCCATTAGTCATCAAATTCCATTCATGATTTTTAGTAGGACTCATCCATATACAATATCCAAAATTTAGCATAATTAATTATATTTGTAATTTTATTAATTATATCATTTTTTAATAAATGAGTATTGAATTAACAAATAATAATAATTCAATTGATCTAAGAAATATAAATATTTCTGAAGGAAATTCTTTATCGCGTTCTATGGATTTTAGAAGCAGTAAAAAAATAAAACGTACTAAACCTATACCTATGAAAAAACGTGATACAATAATAAATATAAATCTGAATACAGAAACTATTTTGCAGTATGAAGTTACAGACTTAAGAGACAAAATGAAGTTAACATATAAATTATCAGATTTTTTAACTAAACCTGCAACTATATATACAATTGGGATATTACTTATTTATCATGTTATAATATATATTTATCTTGGAATAATAAAGGGTGGAAATGCATTTAATACAGGATTTATGTATTCCACTAATTATTTAGGAGTTTTAGTATCATATTGGATATTATGCAGACAAGATAAAAAATTGTTAAGTTGGTCGCATATAATTTCAAGCGAATTAATTCATAATTTTCGAACTATAAAACAAAGAGATTTTAATCAATATGAATTAATTAATGAAAATCAAAAACATAATCTTATAAATTATCCTAATGGTTATAATTCATTCATAAAATATTGCCTAAAATGGGAATGTAATTTAAAAGTAATATTATACGTATGGCAAGGTCTTGCTACTGGGGCTATAATATTAAAAATGATAGGAATATGGGGAAATTATGTTGGAGAAAGTTTTGATGATGATATTTTAGGATTATACGGATATTACAATTTATTTGGTCAATATATATGTTCAACTATTATAGTAACTTCAGCAGCAACTATGTTTTGTGGATTTTATAATTTACAATGTGTTATATTAAGTTATGCAGGGTTAATACGACAATACCGACTTCAAAAAGAAAATAAAATGATACGATTTAAAGTTAACCATATTGATGATGTAATCAAACAAAACTATACTATATTACGTGATCAATATCTTTATGTTCAAAAGTGTTGCATATTACTTGGAGATGTTTGGTCTACGCCAATAATTATAAGTATATTTTTTTGCACACAGGTAATTATATCTAATATATTTGTAATACAAAATCAACTAAATAAGTGTCAAGAACAATGTTCATTATTTATTATTTTTCCATTTATATGGTCAAGTGTTGCAATGTATATAATGTGTATGATTTTGCAAAGAGTATCGTCAATAAATGATGCAACTTCTGAAATAAAACAATCATTTGTATGTTCGACATGGGGTTTAACTAATATTGATAATACTATAGAAAAAGGAGGTGACTATCAATTAATTGGCGGTAGGCAAAATTGGATTGAATATTTAGAATCGAATCCAATGCAAATGAAAATTAGTGGCATGGTTATCACAAAAAAATACGTAATTAACAGCATTACGACTATAGGTATTGGGTTAGGCTCTTTCATTTTTTCAAATGTTTTAAAATAATTAGAATGAAATATTAACTTGTCTTTCTGTTTTTATATGTCCTGTTTTTAAATTTTTAGTTATTATAGTTTTAACTGTCTGATTACCTGTTTTTTCAGTTATAATTTGTATATGATTATCTTTGTTAGTGTGTATTTGAACTTGTTTTTCGACAACTTGATTAATATGTTGACGTGATCTATTAATGATATTAACTATATTTATTGGCATTCCCATATTTTGTCTCATACTTGATGGAAAACTTAAAATAGGAACTGGATTATCGTATTGTTGACGTTTTTTAACATCTGATAAGATAGAATAAGCTTCATTAATCTCTTTTATTTTTTCATTTGCAAGATCTTTATCATCGTTTTTATCTGGATGCCATTTCATTGCAAGTTTTCTATAAGCTCGTTTAATTTCTTGCTGCGAACAATTTATATCTAAATTCAAAGTTTTATAATGTGACATTTATTAGATGCAATATAAAATTGAAATATTATTCAATTTAAAAATATTATTCAAATATGTTAAATTATATTTTAATTAATAGCACTTATAATTGGAATGACACTTCTTTGCAAGAATTTATAGACTCAAATCAACTACCATCTAAATGGTCTAAATTTTTTGATAAACAACAAGTAAGAGATCAATTATTAAGAATATCTTTAAATTTGCAGTATTCGTCAATAATTTATCCTGATTTGAACAAAGTATTTAGTGCCTTTTATATGACATCTCTTAAAAATACTAAAGTAGTTTTATTAGGTCAAGATTGTTATCATAATGGTAATGCTACTGGATTATGCTTTGATGTAAAATCAGGAACTACTATAAATCCATCTCTTAAAAATATATATAAACAATTAAAAATAGAAGGTTTTAATCCAACTGAAGATGGAAATTTATCACATCTTCCTGGACAAGGCGTATTAATGATTAATGCTTCATTGTCTGTAGAAAAGGGAAAGCCTGATTCTCATAGTAAATTATGGTATAATTTTACAGTAGAATTAGTTAAATACATCTCACAAAATAAAAAACAAGTCGTATGGTTATTAATGGGAAACCGTGCGCAAGAATTTGATAAATATATCGATATGCCTGATAAATATATAATCAAAACATCACATCCAAGTCCATTTTCGGCGATGAGATCCTCAAAAGATATACCATCATTTATTGGATCTGGTTGTTTTACAAAAATAAATAATCTAATTGAAGGAACAATAAAATGGTAAATAATATTTTTTATTAACAAATAAAAAATATTATATTAATTTAATCACTCTCATAAAATTCTCCCAAATCTTCATCATCATCTACAAGCAGATCATCTTGTTCAGTTATATCATCAAAATTTTCAGATTTGTCAGAATCATCTTCAAGTTCAGATACTTTAATAAAATTATTATCAGTCAAATTATCTGGCTGGCGAAATTTGAATTTAAATTTATTACAGGTTTCGATATCTTCTTTAGTTAGTTCAAGAATTTGAGAATCACCACTTGATGTTTCAGATTGTTTGCCATATACAACTTGTTCATCTTTATCAAATACAAGTTGACTTTCAGCATGTTCATAATTACCAAATTTATTACGTCTGATTTGAATAGTTGGAATTTCTTTCTTGATTGACTTTTCAATAGTAGACTGACTCTGTTTTTTTATAGGAGATTTTTTACGTGTGGGAGAAGCTTTTTTCTCACCTTTAACAAGTCTTTGAATTAGATCATCTTTTTTACCTGACACTTTCATACCTTTTGATTTACAAAGAGCTTTTAAATCATCTTTACTACATTTTTGCAATTCAAGTTCAGATGGAATATCACTCTTTTTCTCTGGAACTGAGTGGTCAATAGTTTGTTGCTTTTTTGCTTTAGGTTTTTCAATAAGATCTTCAATATTCTGATGTCTATTTTCAGTAACATCATTAATGATATCGAACAATTCTTTTTTATCAATATTTAATTTTTTTGATAATTTATCAACAAGATTATTAACAGTATCTTCTACAACCTGAGTAATTGTATTAACCAATTTAGACATTTTTATTACTCTCTACCATCATTTTTTTAAATTCATTTTTTATTTTTTTTAATGTATATTATTATTTAAATAAATCGTTAACCTGACGATTAACTCTAATAAATGTCGTGCATTTTGGTAAATCTTTTAGACGTTTTGCTCCAATATATGTCATGGTCGATCTAACGCCTCCTAAAATAGATTGAATCGTATCTCTTACATCCCCTTTGTAATTAACTCTAACACATTTTCCTTCCGCTGATCTATATTTTGCAACACCTCCATAGTATTTTTCCATGGCATTTGAAGAACTCATTCCATAGAATTCTTTAAATTTTTGACCATCAATTTCAACAACTTCGCCAGCTGATTGATCATGACCTGCAAAAAGACTTCCAGACATTATAAAATCAGCACCTGCACCAAACGCTTTAGCAATGTCCCCTGCATTTTGAACACCTCCGTCCGAAATTATATGAGAATTTATTCCATGAGCACCATCTGAACATTCCATCACAGCAGATAACTGAGGATATCCAACACCTGTTTGAATACGAGTTGTACAAACACTTCCATTTCCAATTCCAATTTTGCAAATATCAAGACCTCCATTAAGAGTTAGTTCTTCTACCATCTCACGAGTTACAATATTTCCTCCAATTAATATCATATTTGGGTATACTTGACGAACTTTTTTAACAAATTCTAAAAATTTACATGAATAACCATTTGCAACATCAATACATACAAATTTAGGATTTAACAATTCTACAAGTTTTTGCAATTTTTCCCAATCATTATTACCGATACCTGTAGAAAGACAGTAGTATTCTCTATCAAGAGGAATTTGCAAGTGTCTATTTTTAAAATCTTCAAAAGTATAGTGTTTATGAAAGCAAGTTAACATTTGATATTCCTGTAAAACATCATACATTTCGAATGTTCCAGTAGTATCCATATTTGATGTCATTATAGGAACACCTGTCCATTCTTGTCCGCTATTAACAAATTTAAATGTTCTTTCTAAAGATACTTCATTTCTTGATCCAAGAGTAGATCTTTTTGGTCTGATTAAAACATCTTTAAAATCAAGTTTAATTTCAGTGTCAATATTCATTTTAAATATATGATTTTTGTTTTTAATTTTTAATTAAAAAAGATTTATAGCAAAAAAAATAATATTTAAAATGAACTATTGTAGTTTCTTTATTAAAGATAAAGCTCTATTTGGAAGCTATCCAAACAAAGAAAGTTTTCAACAATTATATGATAATAATATAAGATATTTTGTAGATTTAACGAATGTAAAAGAAAGAAAAGACTTATATGATTATAAATCTAACGAAATAACATATTATAATTACCAAATTAATGATAAAAAATATCCAGAAAACATTATAACATTTATAAAATTTATAATACAAATTTCTGAAACAATAAAAAATTTAAAAAACAATGAAAAAATTTATATTCATTGTAAAGGAGGACATGGAAGATCAGGTATTTTAGTTGCTTGCTTATTATGTTATATATATAATATAAAACCTCAAGAAGCTTTAGATAAAACTACAAAATATCATTCTGATAGATTAATAATGAGAGATAGATGGAGAAAAATAGGTTCTCCTCAAACATATCATCAGAAGTCATTTGTGGTAAAATTATTTAAAAATTTATATTTTTTTAAAGCATTTAAAAAAGGGAAAACTATGGGATTTAGTAATTTTTCATTTCATGATATATATGATTCAAAACTTAATGTAAAATGTTCAAATTCAGAATGTCTATTTCATATTTACAAATATCCAGATGATAAAAAACATATTGATAAAATGCTTGATCTTCATAATCCATTAAAATGCAAGATTTATGCAGACAAATTAGATGGATCTACTGATTGGGATAATAAAAAACTGGATATAATGAAATATATATTACAATTAAAAATACAACAACATTCAGATATAAAAGAAAATTTAATGAATACAGGATTACGTAATATAATATATACTAATAAATTAGATAGTTTTTGGGGAGTAGGTGTTGATAATAAAGGTTATAATCATTTAGGTAAATTATGGACCGAAATACGAAATGAAGAATATATGAAACTTTAATAAATATTATATAATTATTATATAATATTTTATCTAATTACTACAAGAACAAGTTGATCCTTCGTATTTTTCTTTTACTTCATCATATGAATATTCTCTTTTATTAGTACCATTTTCTTTATTTGTTTGATTATTTACATCATTATGAAAATCTACTAACCATCTAGATAATGAATCTTTATTATCAACTTTTGGAGGATTAGTTTCTAAATTTTTCTTACAATGCCCAGCGCATATATTACAAGGTAATGTATAAGGAAGCGACATGAAAAATTTAAGCATATTTTCTTTCTCATTTACAGATGGATTATCGCTATATCCAAAGCTTATAGCATGTAGAAACTCCCATGCTTTTGGTCCCCATATTTTTGGAGATATATTATTCCCAGAATCATTATCGCATAAATTTTTACTGCATGTATTCTGTTGAGAATTTTCAGTCATAATTATATTATGGAATATCTCTAATAATTTTTTAATTGTATTTCTATTTAATAATGAAAATTTTCTTGAATCTAATTCAGACATTTTATTTATATCAATATTTTATTTAATTTCAGTTAATTTAAAACATGTAGATATTTCACCAATTTCATTATTTACCAATTTACCATCCTTATCTAATAATTGTATTCTGATTTGAGAATTTGTATTTAAAAGTAGTATTACATTACTATCAGTACAATCTCTTAATGTATAATACGTATCTGTACTATTAACTGTTTTATCTAATAATACTTGAAATGCATTATCTATTTTTGAACTTGATATCATATTATTACTCTTTGAAGGACTATTAGTTGTAATCTTTAAGAAAAAATATGGTACATTACTATTTTTTAAAGTATTATATAAGTTAGATGGTATAGTTATAGTATCTAATTTACACATATATTTAGTAGTATAATTATGTAATAATGTTCTATAATCTAAATTATAATTTTGAGTAGTTACAAGATTTGGTAAAATTTCAAAATTTAATCCATCTCTAATCCATAACATATCAGCAAAAAAATTTATCATACTATTAGAACATCCGCAACTATAATCTTCATAAGTCCAACAATAATTTGAAAATGATGAACTATCAGAACCTTTATATGATACATCCCAATATGTAGAATATTGCTGATTCCAATTTGATGTAATTTCAATACCATCTCTTTTTGGTTTTGATTTAAAAATGGTTGTTGTATCTTTTAATTCATCTAACGAGACAGTATTTGTTACATTTTCAACTAATAAGAATCCAGCTCCTGTTAAATCTACATTAGATGGTTTAAAATAGTTTGCACCTTTCCCAAGCTCGCAAATATTTCCAGGTGATGTATTAGGGTCGTCAGTATTATAACTATTATCATTAGCTGGATCTAAACGCATATTTTTTGAAAATTTATTTAAATTATTTATTACACCATAATTACATTGGTCTGCTGAAAAATATGTATGTTTTAAAATTTTAAACATTGCTTTATTTTCTTTATCATTATCATTAATATTATGATAATCAGGGTGTACTCCATTTTGTTTATTTGTATTTGAAATTTCTCCTTCGTATAAAGACGGGATATATAATAGTTTATTTTTGTAAGAATTACTTTCTATCGTTAATCTATTAGTGTCAGTTGAAAGTTGATTATTATATGATGGTGTTAAGTCAAATACTGCAGCTGTCTTTGTTACTTCAATTTCAGCTAACTCTCCTTGTTTATCAGATTGAGGTGATAATATTTGAAATTTTTTTCCTACAACATGTTCTGGAAAAAATCCAGGGTATGCAATTTCTGCTTCTTT
>TARA_B100000401_G_scaffold436222_1_pt1 | contig 10904 bp, 9 predicted proteins | sample TARA_B100000401 | Tara Oceans TARA_B100000401 (sample SAMEA2620786) | marine metagenome | biome: marine biome (ENVO:00000447); feature: surface water layer (ENVO:00002042); material: "saline water (ENVO:00002010), including plankton (ENVO:xxxxxxxx)" | depth 5 m
TTTATTTTTTTTTCTACATATAAATATGATGGGATTTTGTTATTCATGTAAATAATTGCTACAGAAAATGATTTTTTTTCTCTGTTTACTTGTTCTTGTAAAGCTTTCTTATTTAGTCTGTACGCTTCTTTAACCATTCGTTTTATAATATTTCTATTAACAGCAAATTTTATGTTTTTTTTTGGAACTGATACAAGCAATTCTATAATGTTTTTTTCCTGCTTAGTTTCAAGCCAATAAATTTGAAAAGGTTCTTGGGAAAAAAATTTACCGCTCCTAAAAAGTTGATTGATTCTTTTTTTATTATTTAATCTTTCTTGTTTATGGAAACTAAACATAAAAAGGATTATCTTCTCCTTTTATTAGCCTCTCTTATATATTGATCTAGCGCCATTGACATTGATGGTGCTTTTGGGTTAGGTGCATAGATGTCTACTCTTAATCCCTTTTCTTCAACAGATTTAATAGTAGTTGAGCCAAAAATAGCAAGACGTGTATCTTCTTGACTAAAGTTAGGAAAGTTCTCAAATAAAGATTTAATTCCAGTTGGACTAAAGAAAACAAGTATATCATATTTAACATCTGACAAATCTGACAAATCTGAACAGGCGACTTTATACATCTGCGCCTTTGTATAGTTTAAACCGCTTTCTTCCAATGATATATTTTTTTGTTTTTTCAAAACATCAGAACATGGAAATAAAAATTTGGAATCATTATGCTTAGTCATTATAGGTATTAAACTTGCTAAAGATTGTTCCCCCGTAAATATCTTTCTTTTTCTATAGGTTATAAAATTTTGGAGATAATGTGCAATAGCTTCGGAGACACAAAAATATTTTGTAAAATCAGGTATTCGAAGTCTTAATTTTTCCATCATGCCAAAATAATGATCCATTGAATGCTTTGAAGTAAAAATTACAGCATCATGATTAAGTATAGATATTCTTTGTTCTCTAAACTCTAGCGGAGTTATTTCTTCAACATGTATAAAAGGTCTATAATCTATTTTTAGTTTATACTTCTTTTCAAGTGTAGAATAAGGTGATTTCCCCTCAGGCTTTGGTTGTGAAATTAATATCGATTTAACTTTCTTGATTTGCATAATAAATTGTTATATTTTATTTTTCACTAGCAATAAAACGGGAAAAATTTCAACGATGCAAAGATATAAAAAAATATAAAAATGAGAAAAACCAAAATTAAATTTACCAATTTTCCATAACCAAAAAATCTTTAAAATAAAGAAAGTTATAAAAAGTAAAATTATTAAAGTTGATATAATGATTGTTTCAAAAAAGAAAAAATACAAAAAAAATAAAAACGGGAAAATTAAAATCCCAAAAGCTCTATCAAATAATAAAGAAAAAAATATTGCTAATTTGCCTATTTCTCTTAACATAAACACTTTACTAATCGACCATATAATGACAACCTTAATTAAGTAAAATAATGCAACCTTTATAATTATCAGCATCAATTTATATAATAATGTAATATCAAAAAAATATGCAATTAATAATGATAAATTAAGTATTAATATGAAGGAAGTAATAATATTTACTCTTTCTGTAAAAACATTATCCTCTCTTAAAAATTGATTAGAGTAACGTTGATAAAACAATCCCTTTAACAATAAAATCGTATGCTTCCAATATATTGACTTTAATATTGAAATTAATAAAAATGATATTGTTAATATCAGAAAAAAATTATCTTTATAAGCATAAAGGTTTACATATTCTTTCATGTTCTGTGTTGAAAATACTCACAAAGATAATTTTCTTATTACACCTAATATTCATAAAATACATACTTTTGTAAAAAATTATTTTAATATGAAAACTGATTTATTTCAAGCGCCTGATTATTTCTTGTTAGATGAATTACTAACAGAAGAACATAAATTAATAAGAGCTTCTGCTCGAGAATGGGTGAAAAAAGAAATTTCACCAATTATTGAAGATGCTTGTCAAAAAGCAGAATTTCCAAAAACCATAATCCCTGGTTTAGCAGAAATAGGTGGATTTGGTCCATATATACCTGTAGAATATGGGGGAAGCGGATTAGATCAAATTTCTTATGGTTTAATTATGCAAGAACTTGAGAGGGGTGATAGTGGGATTCGCTCAACAGCATCTGTGCAATCTTCATTAGTAATGTATCCCATCTGGAAATATGGTTCTGAAGAACAAAGAACTAAATATTTACCAAAATTGGCAACTGGAGAATTTATAGGATGTTTTGGTCTTACAGAGCCAGATTATGGGTCAAATCCAGGAGGTATGAAAACTAACATCAAAGATTTAGGTGATTATTATATTTTAAATGGATCTAAAATGTGGATTTCTAATTCTCCCTTTTCAGACATTGCAGTTGTTTGGGCTAAAAATGAAGAGGGAAGGATAAAAGGCGTGATTGTTGAAAGAGGTATGGAAGGTTTTAGCACGCCTGAAACTCACGGGAAATGGAGTCTAAGGGCTTCTTCTACTGGAGAATTAGTGTTTGATGATGTTAAAATCCCAAAAGAAAACATTCTTCCAAATAAAGATGGCTTAGGCGCTCCTCTAGGTTGTTTAGACTCAGCAAGATATGGCATTGCATGGGGCACAATAGGAACAGCTATGGATTGTTATGATACAGCATTAAGATATTCTAAAGAAAGAGTACAATTTGGCAGACCTATAGCGTCATTTCAGTTGCAACAGAAAAAATTAGCGGAAATGATTACAGAAATCACAAAAGCTCAATTTTTAACATGGAGGCTAGGTGTTTTAAGAAATGAAGGTCGAGCTACATCAGCACAAATCTCAATGTGCAAAAGAAATAATGTAGCAATGGCTTTAAAAATTGCCCGAGATGCAAGACAAGTTTTAGGAGCTATGGGGATTACGGGAGAATATTCAATAATGAGACATATGATGAATTTAGAATCCGTTATTACTTATGAGGGTACACATGATATACATTTATTAATAACAGGTTTAGATATTACTGGTGAAAATGCATTTAAATAATGACTAAAAAAATATTTAGGGTAATAGCTTTTCTAGAAGGTGTTTCATATTTATTACTATTAATTGCTGTTCCTATAAAATATTTTATGAATAATGAATATTATGTGAAGTTGCTGGGTATGCCCCATGGTATTTTATTTATTTGCTATATAATATTAGGTGTTTTCTTTAGTTTTAAAGAAGAGTGGAAAACAAAAACCATTCTCTTTATTCTTGGTGCTTCAGTTATTCCTTTTGGAACCTTTTATATAGATCGAAAATATTTAAAAATATAGTTATTTTTTTAGCAATTTAGCAGCTTGTAAAAGATCATTATACCAAGACTTACCATAATGACGTATTAACGCTTCCTTTAAAAAAATATATAAAGGTGTCTCTAATTCATTGCCGCATTTACATGCAGGTTTACAGCTTTTAATTTCTTCAAAGTTTATGGCTTCAAAATCCTTATACTTTTGTGTTCTTATAGGAAACAGATGACATGAAATTGGTTTTTTGAAATTTATTTTACCGTCATTGTAAGCTTTTTCTATAGAGCATTTTGCTATCCCATTTTCAAAGATTACAAAAGCACATTCTTTATTGTTAACAAGTGTGGTTGTTAAATCATTGTCTGAATCTAGTTCTGCTATTCCTTTTTTCTTTATTGCTATTTTACCTGCCCGGCTCATATAAGGCTTTACTTTATCGTAGTTATTGATTAAATACTTTTTTTCTTCATCCAAAAGTGGTGCGCCAGAATCACCTTCCACACAACAAGATCCTTTGCATGAATTTAAATCACATACAAAGTATTTTTCAAATATATCTAATGAAATTATTTTATCTCCAACTTGAATCATATTACAAATCTATACAAATAATGTATTGAATTGTTATTTTTGTACTATGACAAATGAAAATCAACTTTTAAAAAAAATAATATCTCACTGTAAAGAATATGGTTATATCTTTCCATCATCAGAAATTTATGATGGCTTGTCTGCTACTTATGATTACGGTCCATATGGAGTAGAGTTAAAAAATAACATCAAACAATATTGGTGGAAATCAATGGTCCAGTTAAATGAAAATATTGTGGGATTAGATTCCGCGATTTTCATGCATTCAAATACTTGGAAGGCTTCTGGTCATGTTGATGCGTTTAATGATCCTTTAATTGATAATAAAGATTCTAAAAAACGATATAGAGCTGATATTTTAATTAACGAGTTTATTTCAAAAATTGAAGAAAAAATAGAAAAAGATTGTACAAAAGCTAGTAAACGCTATGGTAAAACATTTGATAAAGAAAAATTTATATCAACTAACAAAAGAATATTAGAACGATATAAAAAAATCAAATATATACAAGATTCTATAAATCTCTTTATATCTACAAAAAAATTTGATAAAATAAAAACCTTAATTGAAGAGCTAAAGATTAAGTGCCCTGTTTCTGGGACCTGTAATTGGACAGATGTTAGGCAGTTTAATCTAATGTTTAAAACAAAAGTAGGCGCTACAGAACAAGGGGCGTCAGATTTATATTTGCGACCTGAAACTGCGCAAGGAATCTTTGTTAATTTTCTAAATGTACAAAAAACTACAAGAATGAAAATACCATTTGGTATTGCACAAATTGGAAAAGCATTTCGTAATGAAATTATTGCTCGTCAATTTATTTTTAGAATGAGGGAGTTTGAACAAATGGAAATGCAATTTTTTGTTCAACCCGGTAGTGAAATGAAATGGTATGAATATTGGAAGAACTCTAGAATGAATTGGCACAATTCTTTAAATATGGGAGAAAAAAATTATCGTTTTCATGAACATGAAAATTTAGCTCACTACGCAAATGCCGCCTTAGATATTGAATTTAAATATCCTTTTGGTTTTAAAGAATTGGAAGGCATTCACTCAAGAACAGATTTTGATTTAAAAGCGCATCAAGAACTTTCAACAAAAAAAATTCAATATTTTGACCCAACAATAAATGAAAGCTATGTGCCCTATGTTATTGAAACCTCAATTGGTCTAGACAGAATGTTTTTATCTGTACTCTGTCATTCTTTCACAGAAGAGAAACTTTTACATGGTGAATCTAGAGTTGTTTTGAAAATACCTCCTGTATTAGCTCCATTAAAAGCCGCTATACTTCCTCTAACAAAAAAAGATGGTATGCCTGAAAAAGCAAGAGAAATAATGGCGCAACTTCAATATAATTTTAATTGTGTTTATGAGGAAAAAGATTCTATAGGTAAACGTTACAGAAGACAAGATGCTATAGGTACGCCTTTCTGCATAACAATAGATCATCAAACAATAGAAGATAACACTGTTACAATTAGGGAGAGAGATTCTATGCTTCAAAATAGAATATCTATAGAAAAATTAAATTCAAAAATAATGAAAGCCGTAAGTATAAATAATTATCTATGTTAATTATTTCCTTCTATCGTTACAGATATTTTTTCAAAATTTGCATTTACCGGAGGCTGGACCTTTTCAACCTCAACCTTAACATTTTCAACCTTGTCTAGCATTAAAATGGCATTTACAATTCTCTTCGCGGGAACTTCGATCATGTTTGCTCTTTTTTTCATCTGTTGTCTTACAATTTCAATGATTTGCACATAATCAACTGTATCTTGTAAATCATCTGTTGCTTCTACAGTACAAGAATTCACGTTTACCCATACATTTATAATAAATTGACCTCCCAAAACAGCCTCCTCAGGTAAGTGGCCATGGTGAGCAAAGACTTTAATACCTAATACTTTGATTAATATCATTGTTGGATTTTAATAATTGCTATTTCTATTCTCTTAAGAGTCTCTTTTTTTCCTATAAGAGAGGCTATCTCAAAAAGTGAAGGCCCCATAGCAAGTCCCGTTAAAGAAAGTCTAAATTGTGGTAATAATTTTCCCATTCCTATTTTACTCTCTTCTAAATATGCTTTGAAGACGTTTTCTATATTTTCAGAAGAAAAATTATTTAGGCTTACTAGCTTTTCTTTTAAATTGTTGAGATGTCTTGGTGTTTCTTTGCTCCACTTCTTGCGGATAGTTTTTTCATCATAAGCTGTAGGAGTTATAAAATAATATTGCCCTTCCTCCCACATTTCATGTATAAAAGTTGCTCTTTCTTTTAACTGCATACAAACCGCTTCTATATAATCTATTTTCGCATCAATTCCTTTATTCTTTAATAAAATATTTAATTCTTTAGCTAAAGAACTATTTGTTTTTTTTCTTAAATATTGTTGATTAAACCATCTTGTTTTATCAAAATCGAACTTAGCTCCAGACTTTCCAACTCTTTCTAATGAAAAGGATTTTATAAGCTCTTCAAGTGTAAATAGTTCTTGTGATGTTCCTGGATTCCATCCTAAAAAAGCTAACATATTTATAAATGCTTCTTTTAAATACCCACACTCTCTATAACCAGAACTTATTTCTCCTGTTTGTGGGTTTTTCCACTGAGTTGGAAAAACAGGAAATCCCAGTCTATCTCCGTCCCTTTTGCTTAATTTTCCATGTCCCTCTGGCTTTAAAATTAATGGTAAATGTGCAAATTCTGGCATTTTATCTTCCCAGCCTAAATATCTATATAAAAGAACATGAAGGGGTGCAGAAGGCAGCCACTCTTCTCCTCTTATCACATGTGTGATCTTCATGCTATAATCATCAACAACATTTGCTAAATGATATGTTGGCATTCCGTCAGATTTAAAAATAACTTTATCATCCATATTGTTGGTGTTAACAACAACCCAGCCTCTAATTTTATCTTTTAATTTAATTTCCTCATTTCTAGGTATTTTTATGCGTATTACATAAGGTATCCCTGAATTCATTCTTGAAGCAACCTCAGTTTCTGAAAGAGATAAAGAATTTTGCATTGAATTTCTAGTAATAGCGTTATATTGAGGAGAAGGGACTCCTGCATTTTTCAGCCTTTTCCGCATCTCTGATAATTCTTCTGCTGTATCAAATGCATAATACGCATAGCCCTTTTTAACCAATTTTTGTGCAAAAGGAAAATAACTTTCTTTTCTTTCAGATTGCCTATATGGTCCATATTTTCCACCATCAACTACTGACTCGTCTAATTTGATACCACACCATTTAAGTGCGTCAATCAAATATTCTTCTGCTCCTTCAACAAATCGTGTTTGGTCAGTGTCTTCAATTCGAAGAATCATTTTTCCTCCTTTATTTTTTGCAAACAAATAATTATATAATGCGGTTCTTACTCCTCCTATGTGTAAAGGACCTGTTGGGCTAGGCGCAAATCTTACTCTTACTTTTGTAGACATAATTAAAAACAAAGATAATTGTTTCTATCACAACTCTAAATTATTTAGATATTTATTAAATTGTATTTTTGTAAAATGAATGTAAAACACAAGCAAAACTTATTTGAGAAACTCAATAGCTTTATAAAAAAATATTACTTTAATAAAGCCGTTGAGGGTTTAATTTACTTCACATCTTTTTTCTTATTATTATCTATTTTTTTCTCTCTGATTGAATATTTTGGACAGCTAAATGTACAAAAAAGAACGCTCTTATTTTGGTTGTATATTGTAAGTATGAGTATATCTTTTGCTAAATTTATTTTATATCCACTATTGCTTTTATTAAAAATTGGCAAAGTCATCTCCTATAAAGAAGCGGCTAAAATAATTGGCTTGCATTTTGTAGAAGTAGAAGATAAACTGATTAATATACTTGAGTTAAACGAAATGTCTGAACAAGATAATAAGTTAATCTCAGCTAGCATCGATCAAAAAATTGCAAATATAAAGCCTGTGCCTTTTAAAAAAGCAATTGATATTTCAGAAAACTTAAAACACATTAAATGGGTCGCTCTACCATCGTTTGTTATATTTTTATTTTTTGTATCGAATAAAGAACATATTATCACAGAAAGTTCTGCAAGAATAATTAAGCACAACACTTTTTTTGCTCCAAAAGCCCCATATAACATTATTTTTAACACCCCTTTAGAATCGATACAATACAATGATTTTCTTTTAGAAATAAACTTAACTGGTGAAAGAATACCTGCAGAAATGTTTATAGAAATTAACAGCACCTCATTTAAAATGCAAAAAATAAATGATAAGAACTTTAAATATTTACTGAAAAATATTACTTCGGATATCTATTTTCATGTTCTTGGGGGAGGGTATAAAAGTGAAGAGTATAAACTTCGTGTTCTATTAATGCCTAAAGTTGTTAATCTTTCCGTGTTTATTGATTATCCGAAACATACAAAACTAATAGACGAAACCATTCAAAATAATGGTGATTTAACTGTTCCTAATGGGTCTATTCTGAAATGGAAAATTGATATGAAAGATACTGAAAATGTGATTTTTTGTTTTGAAAAAGATACCGTTAGAAAAAAAACAAACAGTTTTTTTGAACACAAAAAATTAATAAATAATACTGTGCAATACAGTATTATTACTCAAAACTCTTATGAATTGAGTGATACTTTAAAGTATTTAATCTCAGTTGTTAAAGACGAATTTCCTAAAATTAAACTAGAAACACAATATGACTCCATCTCATCACAGTATTTATTTAGTGGTAATATATCAGACGATTATGGGCTTAGCAAGCTTAGTTTTAATTACAAAATAACAGGTTTTAGTGATGATAGTTTAGTCAGCAAAAATATTACCATCAAAAAACTAACATATGAGCAATTTTTCTATCAATACAATTTTAGCAATCTAGGCTTGAATCCTGGTGATGAAATAACATACTATTTTTCTGTTTGGGACAATGATGCAATAAACGGAAATAAATTTACTAACAGTGATTACTTTAAATATAGTGAGCTTTCTTTTAATGATCTAATTGATAAAATAGATATGGGAAATCAAAAAACAAAGGCTGGCTTTAACACATCATTAAATGTTACGGATAATATTAAAAAAGATATAGCTGACTTAAATAAAAACATTCTATCTAAAAAAGAACTTGATTGGTTAGACAAACAAAAAATAAAAGATTTAATAGAAAAACAAAAAAAATTAATAGCAAAAGTTGAGCAAACACAAAAACAAAACAGTAAAAACTTAAAAAATAAACTGAAACCAAGTAGTTCTTTGGAAGAAAAACAAAGAAAGCTAGAAGAATTAATGAAGAAAATTATTAATGAAGAAGATAAAAAAATTATTGAAGAACTTGAGAAAATATTAAATGAAGCTAATAAAGAAAAGTTAAAAGCCTTACTTGATAAATTAGAAAATCAGTCTTTAAATATTGAAAAAGAACTAGAACGTGAATTAGAATTATTTAAACAATTAGAATTTGAACAAAATCTTGAAAACATTATCAAAAAATTAAACGAGATTAAGGAAGAACAAAAACAACTAATAACAAAAACAAAACATGAAGATGTATTAAAACAACAACTTTCTTTACAGAAACAGATGAATGATGTTGTTAAAGATTTACAAAACCTTAGAAAAAAGAACGCTGAGTTAGAAAGAAAAAATAATATGCCGAAAACACAAGAAATAGAGCAAGACATTCAAAATCTTATGCAAAAAAGTGTGGACGAGATTAATAAAAATAACAAAAAAAAGGCTAATAAAACACAAAAAAACGCTCTGCAGAAAATAGAGGAATTAACAGAAAAAATGGAAGGGTTACAAATGAGTGGTGATTCTGAAAAGGCAAGTGAAAACATGCAAACCTTAAGAGAAATTCTTGAAAACCTTATTTCACTTTCTTTTGATCAAGAAGAATTAATGGAAATAATAAAGAAAACTCCTAAAAATAGTCCACAATTTGTTGTGCATGTAAAAAAACAAAAGAAAATACATAATGATAGTAAAATAGTAAAGGATTCATTATTTGCATTAAGTAAGCGCGTAGTACAATTAGAGGCTATAATTAATGAGGAAATATCATTGATTAATAAAAATATTAAGAGGGCTTTAAATAATTTAGAAAAAAGAGAGATAAAAAAGGGGATGGCAGATCAACAATTTGTTATGACATCCATGAATAACTTGGCGTTATTGCTATCAGAGGTGCTTGAACAAATGCAACAAGATTTAGAATCTTTATCTTCAAATTGTAATAAACCTAGAAATTGTAATAAGCCTAAAAATTGCAACAAACCGTCAATGTCTCAAATAAAAAATTCACAAAAAGAATTAAATAAAAAAATGAAGAATGGAAAGAAAAAAAATGGGAAAGGAGCAAAAGAATTAATGGAATTAGCTAGAAAACAAGAGGAAATAAGAAAACAACTTCTAGAATTAAGAGACGAAATAGGTAGGAATGGTGAAAAAGGAAATATTGACAAACTTTTAGAAGAAATGGAAGAAAATGAAAAGGATATAGTAAATGATAATATAACTAATGAGTCTTTCAAAAGACAAGAAGAAATTATTACCAAACTACTTGATTTTGATGATGCCAAAAGAGAAGAAGAAAAAGAAAAAAATGAAAGAAAAGCAAACGAATGGAAAGAACAAATTTCTTTTGATGATAATGATAAGTATCTTCAATATATTAAACTAAAAGAAGATTATCAAGAACTATATAAAACTAAACCCTTACAGCTTAAACCTTATTATAAAAAAAAGGTAGATAATTATTTTAATATTATTATTAAAAAAAATTAAATGATTTCATTTCAAAATCTAACAAGTATAAAAAAAATTAATACTACTGAAACTGAACGCTTGATAAAAAAAATTATTCTTTCAGAGACTAAAGAAGTTGGTGATATTGTGTGTTTATTCTGCGACGATAATTATTTGTTAAATATTAATATTAAGTACCTCAATCATGACTATTTTACTGATGTGATTACTTTTGATTATTGTGAAAAAGACATTATTTCTGGTGATATACTTATAAGTTTAGAAAG
>TARA_B100000401_G_scaffold328842_1_pt1 | contig 10823 bp, 9 predicted proteins | sample TARA_B100000401 | Tara Oceans TARA_B100000401 (sample SAMEA2620786) | marine metagenome | biome: marine biome (ENVO:00000447); feature: surface water layer (ENVO:00002042); material: "saline water (ENVO:00002010), including plankton (ENVO:xxxxxxxx)" | depth 5 m
CTTGGACTAAACGTTTTGATTGATCACAAAGGAAAAAAGGGCGGTTCTATTAAAATAGAATATAAGTCTCTTGATCAATTAGAGCTGGTAACAAAAAAATTAAAAACTTAGTTTTTAAAATATTGTTTTCCATTATTTGCAATAAATAGTATCGATTTTTCACAATTTAAATTTGCCAACTTACTATTTAATTTACATAAAATTTCGGTCTCTAAAAGTTTGGAGAGGTTTTTTTCAATATTTTGTATAGGCCATTTAAGGCAAAGCTTTTGAAAACTATCTTTTTCTTTCCAAAATACAGGCGGTTTAAGGACTTTTATGGCTTTATCAAAGTTGTTACCTTTTTTCATTTCTATTTTTGTTAATTTAATTCTCATTAAGTAATTAGTGAGGCTTCTGATAAGGCTAATTGGGCTTGTTCCCTCAGACAATAATTTATTCACTATCTTTGAACTCTTTGAGGTATTGCCGAACATCACAGTTTCGTTCATTCTATTCAAGTTTTGGGAACTGGAGTCATTGAGAAGGCTTTTTACATTCTCTAATTCAATTTTTGTTCCGGAATTTTTATAATAGATTTCAATCTTATTAAGCTCTTGCTTGCTTATCATTCGGTCGCTACTTAACGATTGTAAAAGATAATTTTTAACATCATGATCTAAATCAAATTTATTTTTTATCACAAACTCATCAACAGTCTTCATCATAGATCGGAAATCATCATCGTAACATGCGAGTGAAACACATGTTTCATTAGTTTCAAAAAAACGCCTTATTTTCGAGGATTTGTTTAAATTACCATCCTTTATAATTAGAATCACTTTTTGAGGAATATTTGAAATAATATTTTCAATAATATTTAAGTGTTTGTCTTTAATAGAGTCAGCAATAACCACCTTATTGTCAAAAAACATAGAGACAGTTCTGATTATATTGTCAAGAGCGTGTGGGTCATTATCTAGTTCTTTTCCATTAAAGACAATATGATCATAATTTTCCTTTGGTAAGTAAACTTTTGTTATTTTCTCAATTTGTTCTTTTATAAGCCCTTCGTTAGGACCATAAATAAGAATGCTGATAAAACTTTTGTGTTCCTTAATTATTGTTTCTAATTGAAAATCTTTAATTATCATTAGCTTGAGATATGCTACTTTGTATTTTTGACATCATTAACTGCACAGCATTTTTGGTTGCTATCTTGGTCATATTTTTTTTTGTATCCTCATTGTTTATCTCTGATGTTCCAACATCATACTGAGCGAAACCTCTTGCATTACCATTCGAAACTTCTTTTTTTGATCCAGTTTCAATAAGTTTATAGCTAATTAATATTTCTACTCTATATTTTGCGACAGTTCCATTAGTGTTAATTATGAGCGGAGTTAAGTTTTCATCAACTGTTAACAAAGCTGAAAACCTCTCATTGCTATTTGTAATGATGTTCGTGTCTATTTCTTCGGTTATTTCCCGAGATACATCATTTAAAATTTTAACTGAATAATTTATGTTACTAATATTCTCTTCTGATAATTTATAAATAGGTTTGAACCCACAGCTCAGGGTTATCGAAAGCATTAGTAAAACACATATTATTCTTATCATTTTTTATCTAACTCAGTTATTAAATCCGTAAAATAATTCTCATACTTTTTCCATGCACCAATGGATTTTTTATTCATTGGTTGTCTGACTTGTTCAATGCTTGCTGTCCTAACCTGTCTTTTTGTTTTATGAAATTCAAGGCATTGATCTTCCCATTCTAAATCACAAAACTCAATAAGTTGTTTAGATACTTTCTCCTGATTTTCCACTAATTCCTCATTATCTAAAACAAAGATGCTATCCTCAAACTTCTCAATCCAAAAATCAACAAGGCTCACATGTAACTTATAATATTGTGCAAGCATTTTTTGATCATAGGAGTATTGATGAGAAAGTTCTGTAAATTTGTGTGAATAAAGCGAAAAGCAATTATCTATAGGTGCTCTTTTGCAATAAATAATCTTTGCTTCTGGAAAAAGAAGTTTAATTAGACCAATGAGTACATAATTGTGAGGCATCTTATCACAAATATAATGTGGGTTTTTTTCACCATGATTTTCCAAAGCGTTGAGGTAGTCATTTCTAGTTTTTTTGGATACTTGAGGTTTTCTTACAACGTCCTCAAATTTTTCAAGGTCAATATCTTCAGGTGATATAATTGCATTTATTCCTGACATTTCAGCTAGGTAGCTTAATTCGCCTGCCCCCTCGATTTTAGAATGCGAAGAAAGAATTTGTTCGCACAAAGTCGTACCAGATCGTGGCATTCCACAAACAAATATCGGTTTAGGTTTTTTAGTTTTCTCAAATTTAATTGATTTGGTATCTGAAAATAATGATTTAATTTTTTCATAGACTTCTTTTTCTTTTTTTAGATTAAATGGTTTGATTTTATATTGAATGTCATTCCCTTTGATTAAATATTTAGCTGCTTCATCGTATGCACCTTGATTAGAAAAATTTCTAAAAAAGGCATGACATACAAGCACCTTATCATCTTCCATGAAATTATTCTGCTCAATCTGTTCTTTATAATAATTGATATGTTCTTTGCTTAACTTATTTTCTTTAATATGAGAGTATCCAAGTAGGTACTGTAGGTTTTTAAAATTACGATTAAACTGCTGATTTATAATTTCATTTGACTTTTGAAACTCACCCATTTCTTTATATGCAGTTGATAAGTTGAGCGCAAAATCCTCATGGTCGGGAAAAGTTTTATGGTATTTTTCTAGTACCTGAATTGCTTCTTCTAAATCATTATTTATTATTAGAGCTTTTGCATACTGATTCAAGGTAATCAAATTATTTGGCTGAAGCTTCAGCGCTTTAGACGACATATCCAGTGCTTGTAAAGGACGATTTAATTTATGATATAGGCTTGCTAGGTTATTAATGGTTGGTACATAGTTTTGGTTAAACTCATATGCACGATTAAAACATTTCAAGGCCAATTGGTAATTTTTGTTTCTCACATGAACTGCGCCTAAATTATTAAGTGCCTCGAAGCCGTTAGGTTTGACTTTAATGCACTTTAGATAATTTTCATAAGCCGCCTCATAATTTCCTAAGTCCTGTTTTAGTATACCTAAATGTCTCAGGGCGTCATAATTATTTGGTTCTCTAAGAATAATTTGCTTATACAATATCTCAGCATTCTCGAAGTCCTTTTTCGTATGAAGTTGAATCGCTTTTAGTAACTCATTCTGTAAACTTGAAATACTGTTATTAATTTTTTTCTGCTTACGTCGCTCGTGTCGATTCATGATTTTATAACAATGTTAAGTATCTTATTAGGAACATAAATAGATTTTACTATATTTTTCTCAGACAAAGCATTGCTAATATTTTGAATATTTTTAATTTTATTAAACACTTCATCTTCAGTGGCATCTTTTTCCATATTAATTTCAGCCCTTCTTTTTCCATTAATTTGTATAACAACTACAACCTTATTTCTCTCCATAAAAGAATGGTCTACTTCTGGCCAAGGCATATTCATAATTGAGTTTTCATTTTTCCCCAAAGACCAACATTCTTCTGCCAGATGAGGAATCATAGGCTCAATGATTCTAACTAATATTTTTAATGCTGAACTGAATGCATGTTTATCACTAGTTGAAACTGCTTTGTATTTTGACAGACCATTTACAATCTCATAAATTTTAGCAATAGCTACATTCATTTGAAATTTTTCAATACTTTTTGTGACCGCATCAAGATTTTGATTAATTAAAAACATCAAATCCTTCGCATTTTCAGAAAGATCATTATCAAGTTTGATTTCATTTTTAAGCAAAGACTCTTTATTCTCGTTAACTAAAGTCCAAATTTTTTGACAAATTTTCCAAGATCCCTGAATACCCGAATCTGACCAATTAATGTCTTTTTCTGGTGGACTGTCAGACAAAACAAACCACCTAGCTGCGTCTGCACCAAAAGATTTAATTATTGTTTCTGGGTCTATTACATTCTTTTTTGACTTGGACATAGACTCAACTGGCCCCTCAAATACTTTTTCACCTGTAGACAATTGAAATAAATGACCTTTTTCATTACCAACGTCGTCTGGAAAAACCCAATTTCCACTAGTATTTTTGTAGGTGTGATGACAAACCATGCCTTGAGTAAAAAGACTTGCAAATGGTTCATCTAAATTTTTGCTTTTAAGAGCTTTTGTAAAGAAACGAGAATACAAAAGATGAAGTATTGCATGTTCCACGCCGCCAACATATTGATCAACTGGCATCCAATAATCACATTCTTCATTATCAAAGGGTACGAGAGAATTGTTTGGCGAGCAGAATCTTAAAAAATACCATGCTGAATCTACAAAAGTATCAAGCGTATCAGTCTCACGAATAGCTTTCATACCAGTCTCAGGACACTTAGTGTACTTCCATGTTGGATGATTATCTAATGGATTCCCTGGTAAACTCAAATCCACGTCTTCAGGTAGCTTGACTGGAAGATCTTCCTCAGGTACTTGAATAATTGCTCCATCCTCTCTATAAAGTATTGGTATTGGGCATCCCCAATATCTTTGTCTTGAAATTCCCCAATCCCTCAATCTGAAGTTCTCTGTTTTTTTACCAGCTTTAAGATCAACTAATTTTTTTATTATCGTGTCTTTAGCATCATTGACATTTAAACCATTTAGAAAATCAGAGTTCATTAATTTACCGTCTTCAGTTATCGCGGTTTTAAAATCAAATTTTTCACCTGATTTAGGATCAATAACTTGAATTATCTCTAAATTATATTTATTAGCAAAATCTAAGTCTCTTTGATCATGAGCAGGACAGCCATATATAGCTCCTGATCCATAGTCCATAAGAATAAAATTTGCTACATATACAGGAAGTTTTTTGTTTTTAATAAATGGATGCTTTATAGAAATATCCGTATTAATTCCAATTTTCTCATTTCTTGAAATAGATTCTTCACTAATTTTTTGCGACCTAAGTTTAGATACTTCTTCAGCAATTTTAGAATTTTTTGAGAGTAATTCATCTACAAGTGGGTGAAAAGGAGATAAAGCACAAAAAGTTGCCCCAAAAATTGTATCAGGTCTCGTTGTGAATATTTTTAACTCTGTACTTTCTAGATTAAAATCATTTGATGAAATTTCAAAATTAACCTCACAACCAACCGACTTTCCAATCCAATTCTTTTGCATCGTTTTAACTTTGTCAGGCCATTTGTCCATTTTATCGAGGCTTGACAGTAAATTTTCTGCATAATCTGTTATTTTAAAAAACCACTGTGATAATTTTTTTTGTTCAACATCAGCACCCGATCTCCACCCCTTTCCGTCAATTACTTGCTCATTCGCTAATACTGTGTTTTCAATTGGGTCCCAATTTACAAGAGACTCTTTTTTATGAATCAGTTTTTTATTATAAAATTCTAAAAAAAGTTTTTGTTGTTGGTGATAATAAAGCTCATCACATGTTGCTAATTCACGAGACCAATCAAGAGACAGACCCATTTGTTTTAACTGACTCTTCATTGTTGATATATTTTCGTAAGTCCAGTTTTTTGGAGATATATTATTTTCCTTAGCAGCATTTTCTGCAGGCAGTCCAAATGCATCCCAACCCATTGGATGCATCACATTATATCCCTGAGCTCTCTTATAACGAGCAATGACATCACCTAACGTATAGTTTCGAACATGTCCCATATGAATTTTACCAGATGGGTATGGAAACATCTCGAGAATATAATATTTTTCCTTAGTTGGTATGACCTTGCTTTCAAATATTTTATTTTGCTCCCAATGAGACTGCCATTTTTTTTCTATCACCTTGGGGTTATATTTTTCGGACATCAGATGAGTTTACAAAATTTATTGTTAGAGCTCTGAAGCAATTTTTAAATCTCTGGCAGAAGTCAAAATACTATTTTTTATTTTCATGGCCTGTTCTTTATCCATCCCTTGATCAACCCATAAATTATTTTCAAAAGTTTGTTTAAATAGACTTACACTTAAACTCTCATCGCTCATTTCTTCATCAATAATTCTTATGTTAATTTTTATCCTGGTGATACCTCCATCAAAACTATACCAATCCGTTACGATAATCCCTGAGTTTGTATCCACGGAGGCAAGTGGCATAAATTCAATTTTTTCTAAAGCCACACTGAATAAAATTGAATTAACTGCGTATGAATCACCGCTGTTACCAAAATCAAAAAATCCTTCAGTATCAAAAATGCCTTGACCCTGCCACAAAGGGCTGTCCTTAGGTAAACGAACGTCCCTTTTTTCAAGCTTTCTCTCCATTGATTTTTGTTTTTCACTTTTACCTGTGTCATCTGGAATCGTACTTTCAAGAATTGAGTTTCCTGAGCAAGAGATCAGTAATAATGATAAAAATATTGAAAAAATAAGGTTTTTAGTCATATATCTATAGAATTGCACTTAATTAAAAACATTATTGGAATAATACAAATAAAAAACATTTAATAGCACAATTTTACTGTTTTTTCAGCAAAATCCGGATGTTGCAAAAATACAACAATTAACAAATAAAGTGTTGCATAAGTAAATTAATCTTTATGAAAGGCTATTTTTTTTGATAAAAGGTTCTTTAGTTAAATTTAACTATGATCAATTACATATGAAAGGAAATTATTATGAATAGATCAAAAATAATGGGAGCTACTGCGTTGGCTTCAGTTATGGCTGCAGGCGCAGCACAAGCTGAAATGTCAATCGGTGGTTTGACAATTGGAAACATTTCTGACGCTGGTAACGGTATGTCACAAGGTTTCTCAACAAACTCAATATACGTGTCTTATAGTGACTCACTAGATAACGGTATGGGTATATCATCTGCAATGTCTATATACTCAACAGGTATATTGACTGCAATCAGCATCGACACAGGCATGGGTTCTGTTTCTATTGGTAACAACCGTGACTCTGCTGTTGACAAAATGGACGGAAACCCAGCTTGTTTCTCACTAGGTTCTTGTGGATCTGCTGAGCTAGGCGCTTGGGTTGACGGTGATACACTATCTGGTAACTCAATCATGTACTCAAACTCACTAAGTGGTATTGACTTCATGATCACTAGAGGTATGGAAGGTGCTAATAACGATCCAGTACTATCTTACGCTGCTGGCACATCAATTATGGGTGCAACAGTTAAAGCTGGTGTATCTTCAATTAACTATAAAGACTCTACAACTGATATCGATCCATCATTCGTAACTGTTAGCTATTCTATAGCTGGCATGAGCTTAGGTTATGGAATGTATGATTCTGATAACGGAAGTGAAGAAACTACTATGGGTGTAGGTACATCTATGGGCGGTTTTGACATGGGTATTCAGTTTGCATCTCTTGACGCTACTACTGACGTAGACATGATGGAAGTTTCTGTCAATAAGTCAATGGGAGCTGCTTCATTCGGTCTTGACTATACAGACACTGACGAAGCTGGCGGAACTGCAAACGACACTCAAAACTGGCGTTTCGGTTACGTAGTTGGTTTCTAATTTAAGAAACAATTAGACTTCATAAAAAGCACCTCGCAATTTTTTTGCGAGGTGTTTTTTTTTATCAGATGATTTTATATAAAAATTTCAAAGACAATTTTAATAAATCTGTCACGGATGCAGGCAGAAACATAAGCGAAATAGATTTGATAGCAGTTAGCAAAAAAAAATCTATAGAGGACATAAAGCAAGTTATTCAAGCTGGACATAAATCTTTTGGTGAAAATCAAATACAAGAAGTAGAAAGTAAATGGATCAGTCTTAAAAAAGAGTATCCCAATTTAACACTTCATTTTATTGGAAGTATTCAAAGTAGAAAAGTTAAATCAATATTCCAGCACTGTGATGTTGTGCATTCAATTGATCGTTTAAAAATAGTTGAATTATTTAACAAACTTGAAGGACAACATAATGTTTCAAGAAAATACTTTATTCAAATCAACACTGGAGATGAATTACAAAAAAGTGGTGTCAAATTATCAGAGGCTGATGAGTTTATCGCTAATTGTATAAACAATTATCAATTGAATATAATAGGATTAATGTGTTTGCCGCCAATAAATGAGGATCCAAAATCACACTTCTTAAAATTATTAAAATTACGCGATCAGTTTAAGCTTCCTTCATTAAGCATGGGCATGTCTAGTGATTTCAAGGAAGCAATTGAAACAGGCGCGACCCACATAAGGGTGGGAACCCAAATATTTGGGAAGAGAGACTAGCCTTCAATAATAATTTTAGAATTGGTATCAATTTTTTGCGACAGCCGAAGAAGTACCTTTTTTTCTAAAGCAACACAACCTTCTGTGTGTTCGAAATTATTTTTACAAATGTGTAAAAAAATTGCACTACCTTTTCCAGGTATAATTGGATTAGTGTTGTAATTTAAAACACAAACTAAATCGTATAAATCATCACGTCGGTAAAGTCTCTCTGCGCTTCCATCAAATGGAAACCTAATGAATTGGTTATATAGCTCACTCGCTGGGTCATCACACCATCCATCATTTTCTAATATCGATGATGACGGAATTAAAAATTTCATTGAGCCTAACTTATCTAACCTATAGTAAATTTTTTCAAATCTAAATACACCAATCGGTGTACAGTGGTCTCCTTCATGTTTATTTCTGGTGAGTCCATTAAGTCCGATTGCGCACCTAAAAGACTCAGTTTCAGTATATAAATAATTATTTCTTACGAATAATTTCATTTTCTATATTATATTTAATAAATATATGGAAAAAAGAATAATTCCTGCATGTATTGCAAACCCTCGCTTAAATTCCTTATTTACTGAGGTAGTCAGCAATAACAACCAACGAGAATTTAAAATTGAGATTTTTGATAAGGACACTTTATTAAGAAACGAATTATCTTTTATAATTGTAGATGAAGATATTTATTTTGAGATTATCAAGAAAAAAGTATTTTTCGATAAATTAATTTTAATTAAGTCATCTAATAAAAATATTGATCATTCTTCAAAAGAGTCAGAGATAATTTCTTTAAATATTCCAATTAGATTCAATGATCTGTATGAAATTATCTCTAACCGAATTGGCTTAATATTAAGTCAAAGAAAAAGAGTTCAAGAATTTAAAACATTCAAGTATGATCCGCGTCTCCGGACTCTTTTTGATGCTGATTTTTCAATCCGGTTTACTGAAAAAGAGTCAAATATTTTTGAGTATATGCTATTGCATTGTAATAAATACATATCCAAAAAAGTTCTTCTTAAAGAAATATGGAGCTACTCAGACGAAATAGATACTCACACACTTGAAACACATATTTATTCTCTACGAAAAAAAATTGCAAAAAATTCTACTCTAAAGAATCTTATTAATTTTGAGGAAAAAAAGGGTTATTTTTTAAACAAGGATCTTTTGTAAGCTATACATTTAGAAGCAAATGTTCTCTCTCCCAAGCGCTGATCACATTTTGATATGCATCATGCTCAGTTTGTTTAATCTCTGTAAATAGTGTAATGAAATCTTTGCCAAGCATTTCAGACAATTCATTGCTTACCTTAAGTCTCTTGAGAGCATCAGGTAAATATTTAGGAATATTGTGTCTTCTTTCAAATGCATCACCAGCGATTGGTTTTTCTGGCTCTATATTTTCCTTCAATCCAAGTAAGCCACAAGCAATTGAGGCTGCCATTGCTAAGTAAGGATTAGTATCTGCTCCAGGTATTCTATTTTCTATGCGCCTCGCATTAGCTTGAGACGTTGGGACTCTGAATGCGACTGTTCTATTTTCAATTCCCCAATGTGTATTAATAGGTGCTGATGCATCTATAACAAATCGTCTATATGAGTTCACATAAGGGGCAAATAATAGCATAGCATCAGGTAAATAAGTCTGAAGACCTCCGATATATCTCAAAAACTCATTTGAGTTATTCCCATCTTTATCACTAAATAAATTTTTGTTGGTTTTTAGGGAAACTAGATTTTGGTGAATGTGCATTGAACTTCCTGGTTGACCTTGATAGGGCTTTGCCATGAATGTTGCATGAATGCCATGCTTCAAAGCAACTTGTCTAACTGCTCGTTTGAACATAAAAGCCTGATCAGCCAGAGCAAGCGGATCACCGTGATTTAAATTTATTTCTATCTGTGACGGGCCTGACTCATGAACAAGAGTATCAACTCCAATGTCCATTAACTCACAATAGTCATATATGTCGTCTGTAAGTTCATCAAACTCATTTACTGCATCAATACCAAAAACCCTACTCCCTGTTTCTCTTCTTCCTGATTTACCTATAGGTGTTTTAAGTGGTAAGTCAGGATCAAGATTTTGTTCACATAAATAAAACTCTAATTCAGGTGCAACTACCGCTTTTAAGTTTTCAGCCTCAAGTTGTTTAATGACATTCATTAACACCTGTCTTGGAGCAATTTCAGAAGGCTCGTTTGTGCCGTACTTTAAATCACAAATAATTTGTGCTGTTGGTTCTTTGTTCCAAGGTATTTTTCTCAAGGTAGACAGGTCCGGTGACATAAACAGATCTTCCTCAACGTAATCTATTACTTCACTTTCATAGACCCATTTACCAGAAACGGTTTGTCCAAAAACTGAGTCTGCAAGCTTTAGACTTTGATCTTCTACAGATTTGATAAATCTTTCAACAGGCAGTATCTTTCCTTTAGAAGATCCTGCCATATCTGGGAAAATACACTCAACCTCAGAAATTTTGTTTGCCTTAAGCCACTGCTTAAGTTCACTTGTAGAAGCAACCGTCATTTGAATTGAAATTTTTT
>TARA_B100000401_G_scaffold139046_1_pt1 | contig 10802 bp, 4 predicted proteins | sample TARA_B100000401 | Tara Oceans TARA_B100000401 (sample SAMEA2620786) | marine metagenome | biome: marine biome (ENVO:00000447); feature: surface water layer (ENVO:00002042); material: "saline water (ENVO:00002010), including plankton (ENVO:xxxxxxxx)" | depth 5 m
GAATAGGATGAATTAGAGTAAACGCGCCGTTTTTTGTGCTTTTGTCTTGAGATGAATCCCCTGCATTCATGTCCTTACCTTTCATCGCGTTCATATTTTTCGTCAAAACGTGCGTGTCGCATAAAGTCGTTTCCACGCGCGCGCGTCTGTTTCTTTGAATTTCGTGCAAATGGTACAAGATGGCGCGTTGGAGCCCGTCGCCACCTAATTGAGGAATCTGATCAATTAGCCGACTTCTACCGCTACAATCCAGTAATTTCGATTTTAGGTCAGTTAAGCTGCGTTCAAACGTTGGATCAAAATAGTCGTGTCTGCCAGAACACACTGGCTCGGCTAAAAGTGCTCGCAGACACAACCAAACTTGTGCTTCTGGTTTCGGCATGTGCGATAAAGTCTTTGCATTAATCCACTGACCGTCGTTGAATACTTTTTCTTCTCCCTCTTGAAGCCACGGTGTTTTCAATAAAAGTGTCGGAAGTAAATGCGAATGAATTTTGTGCTTCGACACCAATCGCGCGATAACCGAGAGTGGCAATTCCGAGACTCTGTCGCATGCGCTCCGTAAAATTGACAAGCACGACATTGCGCGGGAAAAGTATTCTCCATTATCTGAATCATTCCAAGTCCACTTTTCTCCTTCACACTTCATATTATTCACTCCTTCTAACCGTTCCACACAAAAATCCAGCAGATCGAGCAGATTGGATTCACTCAGACTTTTACCTACCGAACACGAGCTCTCGAACACGGCTATTTCTAACACGCCGAGAATAGAGCTTTGGAGTTGTCCCACGTGTAGCAACAACTTTGACTTTGCCAAATATTGCGTCATCATTTCTCTCCTTTTTCGTTCAATTCGAACCAACAGCTCTGGTAAAATTCCATCCGTCCACGCTTCCAGAGCAAACAAGCATTGCACCACATCATCCAAAATCTCCGTTGACTGCAAATCTTCTCTAATACTATCATCACATCTCTTCTCGGAAAAGTCTCCTCTATTCACACTTTCCAAAACAATACGCAAACCTACTTTCCTCGCCCGATCCGCGTTCAACACAAACTCATACCATTTCGGCGAGTCAACGCTTTCTGGATTTTGCAGATACGCTACTCCGGACTCTCCCTCCTCCCGCTCGTCGTTGTCTTCCTCTTCGTCCTTCTTTTTCGTCAAGGCGGTTGTGGTACCCCTCCTCCCCCTCGTCGTCGTCGTCGTCGTCCTACTCGTTATGTCGTCAAACATCGACCGAACGCAGCTTCTCACCGAATACTGCGCAGAGAACGACGACGACGGGGCAAGGTATCGAACGTCGTCACCCCGAAACGCGTACTCGTCCGTCCGCGCGATCGCAACTACCATTACCGTTTCTCTCTCTCTCTCTCTCTCTATCTGTATATATATTATATCTTTCTGTTCTTCTTCTCAATACCAGGCGCGTTTTTACTTCCCCGGAGACGACAAAATGCGGTCAACACCGATCGCTTCTTTGGTTGTGTTTTTGTGTGAAACGCGTGTATTTTTTTATTTTTTTACTTTCGTTTCAAAATCACCTAATTAAAAAAACGCTCGAATATTGGAAAAGAAAAAAAGCGGCACAAAAAGGCGCGCACCTACCTCGACGATATCTCTGCGCGCACGACCGATCGAAGCATGTTTTTTCCATCGACGGCGACGAGTTTCTCTTCTCTTTTGTCGTTCTTCGTGCTGTTTTTGTCGGTAACGTCGGCAACGCACGCGCCAGCCTCGCCGTGTTTTCAAGTGTTGAACGACGTGTTGGAAAAAACGGAAGTGTACGCGCAAAGCGAGCGTCCCGCTTCATCCTATTCCTTGTTCTCTAGAGCCGTTCAATACGCGCTGTCTGCTGGGGTGAACAACAGAGCGCTGTCAGAAGGGAGCGCGAGTTTAGGTATTGGATCTTCATCTTCCGCGCGCGGTGCTTTCGCGTCTGGAGTGTTTGCCAACGCTGCTGCGGAAGGCGCGAGTTCGCTAGGAGGAGGCACAGATGCGACTGGAGTTTTATCCGCGGCTCTGGGAACGTATACAAGAGCTTCAGGTGTTTCGAGTATGGCTACAAATGTTGGTTCAGAAGCGACAAGCGATGCTTCGTTTGCTGCGAATTTGCTGACTAAAGCGTCAGGTATTGCCTCCTCGAGTTTTGGGAGACAAACTGTTGCGTCTGGAGATTACGCAAACGCGTTTGGGGAGAGATCAGTAGCTACAGGAAGGTCGAGCATGGTATCTGGTGAAAATAATCGTGCCAACGGTCGAGCTTCTGTGGCAGGAGGTATACGGAGCGTAGCACAAGGAGTTGGGAGTTTTGCGAACGGCTTAATAAGTCAATCATACGGGTCGGGTTCGTTCACGAGCGGTATTTTAGCTCGAAGCTTTGGAGAAGGTAGTAGCGCACTGGGGATATCTTCATTCTCGGCTGGTTTGTCTTCCTTTGCGAACGGGTTAAACGTTCGCGCAAATCTTGGTATTGCCAATTTTGCATCTGGGGCAAATTCGCAAGCATCGGGTCGCTTGGCATCCTCTGCGTTCAATCTGAACACTACTGCCGGTGGGAGCGCGAGCGCATCTTTCGGCAACGGCACTTCGACAAAAGCAGCAACGAGCTTCGTCATCGGTCAAAACAATAAGATTGAAGTCAATGCCACGAACTCGTTCGTTGGTGGTGAAAATTCCATCGCGTATGATGCGAACAGTTTCGTTTTCGGCAAAAACGTAGTTTCAAGGGGTGAAAACAACGCTGTATTTGGCGGTACGGTTTACGCAGATAATTTTAAATTAAACAAGGGTACATTTGGCGACATTGGGCTAATTGTAGATCGTATAAACGAGTTGTTACGCGTGGCGCAAAACTTGAACGACCGAGTCACTGAGATAGAGTTGAAGTATATTGGGAAGTAACATTAACATCGATTGGTTTAGTTTATTCGTTGTATATTCATATATGTATATATGTGTGTATTTTTTAACACGTTCATTCAAGCAAACCCCTAAAATAGCAATAATACTCGTAGACTCGTAGTAGTAGTAGTAGTAGTAGTAGTAGTAGTAGCAGCAGCAGCAGCAGTGGCAGCATTCGTTTTCGTTACGGAGTGTATGGTTGTAATTCTCTTTGGAGATTGAGACCAGCTCCAGGTCGATACCCGTTGAAGATGCACAACACCGTGACGTTGTCGTTATATTCCAACCCGTTCAATAATTTTGGCGTAAGGAGAAAGCACTGCGGCGTTGTCGGTTTCGATGCTGAGTCGACCATTTGTTTGAACACTTTTCGTTCGTTCTTTGGATCCATGCCTTGGTTAATTTCGTCCACGACGCGGAATGGACATTTCGTCAGATTTTGGAGCGATATGAGGTACAACATCGTCGCAACGGCGCGTTCGCCACCAGATTGTCTATTCTTATCGAGCGCATGTAACTCCTCGCCCGATCGGAATTTGACGTAAATATCCAACGCATATTGTGAAAACTCATCCGGCTCTTCGGGCTCACGAATTTTGACTTCTCCGGCGATACCAACTGCTCTGCAATTCTCCTGAAACGCTTTTGAAATATCATTAAGAACGTTCTCGAGCTGCGGCAACCATTTCTTCTTAAGTCCTTCGATGACCTCTTGTCCACCTTTTACCGTTGGCGCGAGTGCCGCAATTTTCTCTTTCAGGTCTTTCCTTTCGGCCTCATACTTCTTGTACTGCAACATGGCAGTCGGGTTATTGCACACGACAGCGCGCGCTTTCCCTTCCCAATGGTCAATTTCCCTTAACAATTCGTCTTCAGTATCCGGCATATCTTCAAACTTCTTAAGCAATTCGTCAGTAAGCGGAGCTTCGGCTTTGGCTTGTTCCCGCGCTTCTTTGTATTGTCGAGCACTTCGTTGCTTCTTTTCAGTAATCTCGTCGTGCGCGTCGGATACCTCCCTCACGTCATCTTCGACTTGCGCTTGAATGTTCTTGTAGTGCATCAAGCGTATCTTCGTGTCGGTGTACTTCAGCTCGGCCAAGTCCTGTTCCTTTCTCGTCGCGAAGAGCGCATCTAAAGCAGCGATATACGTCTGCGCTTGTTGCGCTCGTTGCATCGCGAGAGTCGTGATAGACTTTTTCAACTGTTCTCGAAACGCCGATTGATTCGTGTTCGCTTCTTGCAGCTCCAACGACGCCTTCAAACTTCTAATCCTCGATTCATATTTTTGTCTATCCGACTTCGGTTTGTTTAACCGTGCTTTTTCCTGTTGGTACGCATTATAGGCTTCTGACTCTTGCATTTTGAGCGCCTTTGACTGTCTGTCGATATCATCCAGACTCTGTCGAAGTTCCTTGACTTGTGAATTGGCGAGCGCTAAATCTCTCTTCACGTTTTCCATGTCCGCTCTGTCGATTTGCGCGCCAAACAGTGTCGTTTTGTTCGGTCTCATTTCCTCCGTTTCAAACATACTCTTAGAATTGTATCTCGATTTCACTTCAAGAAAGACGTTCTTATTCGTATACACTTGGCCAATCTTCCCGAGTTTTGCGTTAAACATTTCTTGGCACTTCATGGCGTCTAAGACTTTAGAGTCTGCGATTGCGGCTCTATCAACGCCATTCAAAGCGACCAAAGTCTTCATGACGCAGTTTGGTGCCGTAAACGTTGAATCTAACGTTGCTGAAATGCCGTAGGCCTTGTACTCGTTCTTAAAGTTCACACCCCTTTCGTGTGCGCTCGTATCTGTTTGGTTGTTGCAATTTAAATGCCAACGTCTCTGTTTGAACAGATTATTGATCGCCCCCATCAACTCCTGGTCGTTATCGATGACATAGCTCGACAATATCGCAAGCCCTAGATGTTTTTGTAAGAACATCTGGTTGTTTTGATTGTTGCACTCAATTTCGCACAAAATCGGTCCTTTGAGCTTCTTCTCCTTGTTTCCCCCTAATCTTTTCGCCAAATCACGAACTTCTCTATCGACTATCGTCATATCGATCCTCCCTCTGTGCGCTTGCGTCAAAGCTTTCAATTTCTTGCCACGAACGCTGTCCAAATCTAGTTGGCGACTTTCTAAGTTCCTCACCCTCTCTTCCGCAGGCCGCAACTTCGCATTCGCTTGATCGATTTGAACATCGAACGGAATGCGTTTTTTTCGTACGTCTTCATGTTTTTTCTTCAAGTTTCTCAACAAATCGAAGTTCATATCGGTGACCTCTGGGATTTCGCTCATCTTTTGCGTATAATCCCTGATTTCGTTCTTAAGTCTCGCTACGTTTTTTTCCGCATCCTTCTCTTTTCGGGTCGCCGAGTTAAGCTTTCCGACCTTATCATCGTGCGTCGTCCCCAAGCCTTTCAATTTTGTGAGTGCGGTACGCTCTTTAATCTCCGCGTCCATCGTCGCCTTCCTTTTCGCACCATACTCCTTGCCCATCTTGTGTTCCAACACTTCCAGTTCCTGCACGGGTTTGGCCGCGATTTCTTGCTCTGCCAAGCAACCTCTCAACCTTTCCTTTGACGCGTCATATTCTTCTTTGATTTTCGAAAACTCGAATTTCTTCTTCTCCACTCTGATCCACGGGATTTTCATCTTGTATTCATTCGCCTTCGTTTGAAACTCTTGCTGCTTCTCCACTTTCTCCTTGTCTGCGGACAAGGTGTTTAAACTTCGCTCACTTTGTTCTAAATCATCTTGCAGTCTACCCAACCTGCGCTCGTCGTTGCGGATGTTTTCTTTCTTATCGATCAACTCTTCGTGTAACTTCCACAACTCTCCGTTATTTACTGTCTGTTCCGTCGTCAACAACTTGTCCATTTCAGACAACCCGGCAAAACTCGCCACTTTATCTTGCGGTAAAAAGTTTGTCAAGTTCCCCAATTCGACGTGATGCTTTCCTTTTACCAACGCGTCAACGTCCGATGAATTCGCCGGATGTCCGTTGATGTGCCACGCGCTACTCGTGTGCGCTTTCGTCCCGCCCTTTGCTTTCGTCAGCGTTCGTTTCACCACGTCCACCTCGTCGCCTCCGACGGAGTTTCGTTTCAACGTAATCTCAATCACAGCTTTCGTCTCGCCTCTTTTCACGAATTCCGAGAGTTCTTTCGCCCTTCCTAACAGCTCTGTTTTACCGTTCAAACCTAACGCAATCGCGCACACGAAACTCGACTTCCCGGTCCCGTTTGGGCCAATCAACACGTTCAAATCCGGACCAGGTGTCAACGAGACGGAGGAATACGTCATGAAGTTCGATAAAACAACTTTCGTGATTGATCCGGCGGAATAATCGGAGAGATCGTGCGTCTCTCCTCGGCGTTGATGTTTCTTTTGCGTCGCCATCGCAGAAGCAGCGATTCGTTTCTTCCCAACGCCTTCTTTTCCCGTCGTCATCTTCGTCTGCGGGTCCACGTTTTCACGATGCCCGTTCACGATGCGATTCATCTACGATTTACCGAAGACTTTTCCAAAAAGAAAAAACGAAAGCTGTTGAACGCGCGCGCGCTCTTTCTCCCTCGTTTCTCTCCCTTTCCCTTTCTCTCTTCCTCTCTCACTCTCACTCTCTCTCTCTCTCTCTGCGCGCGTGTTTCTCTCGTCGTCGAGACAGAGGTACGAAAGAGTGTCGAAGGAAGGAAGGAGGGGCATCGGGTCTCTTTTTGAATTCAAAAAATAAAAAGTGCTTAGGGTTTCAAAGTGTTTTTTTTTTTTATTCGCCTCGATTGGGCCGACAGATGACGACGACCAACAAAAAAGCAATCATCGAAGACGCGACGCGATGACACAACACCAAAACCAACGAGGAAAAAAAAGGAGCGCGAGATGATGATGCGCGCGGAAACGTAGAAGAAACTTTTTTGTGTGCGTGTCGACGTTTCTCCTCCGCGTTCTGAGTCGTAGTGCACGTAAACGGGAGGTGCAATTTTGGAGAGAACACCCGCGGCGTGTGCGAATGTCGTCTTCCACTTTAACAGCCAAGAAGAACGTCCGCGACAAACTGAAAAGGATTCACGAAATTATCGACCGCGCGGATGAGTTGCAATACCAGAAAGTGAGTCATTCGGTTGCGCGGAATTTTAGTAACGACAACGACGATGATGATGGTGATAATGATAACAAGAGCAATGCAAACAATAATCTCACCAAACTCCTTTCTCAGCCGATAAAAATGAAAGACGGGACGATAGGCACACCCGTTTTCGTCTTAGCCACGTGTGCCGTGGAAGGATTGGACAGTTATACGGTGAGAGATGTATTTGAGCGATTGATGCGGTATGGCGCTTGGCGTGTTGGGTTGGACGAACACGGGACGTACCCAAGGGTGGCGAAAACGATATCGCCCGTCGCGCTTCTGTGCTCGGTGTACGCGCCGCACATTTTGAAGCACCCGGTCTCAAATATAGAAGAATATAAAGACGATGGCGTGAACAGTAACCCAGTCGTTGCAGTGCGCACGGCAAAGGAAGAGTACGACGAGGTAGCTGAAGTGCACAGAAATACTCTCCAAAATCTGAATAAAGTGTTGGAGATGTTTGTTGACGCGGGCGCAAATGTGGACGAGACCTATCAGATCGATCCAAGCATACAAAATATCGTACGCGCACCTTCTCTCTCTTCAACAGATGACGGTCAGCAGTACGGCTCCTACAAGTTTCCGTCATGTGCGATGCACTCTGGAACTATTGGAAACTGTCTCTTCTTTCTCTCAATTGCCATTTCCTTCGGCTCTGATATAGAAGAAACGATTGAAGCATTACACATCATCACGCAACGAGGCTCGAATAAGCGATGCGATCTCAACATAAAGTGCTACATACCAGATCGGCGTTTTGATTTCGAATACGACGAAACAACGTCCTTCCAAACCCTCGAACATTATAGAGTGTGCCCTCGAACTCCTGCTGGAGATTATATTTCCAGTTTACAGTTACTTTCCATGTCCTTGGTTGAAAATTCCGCGTTCTCTGCAGAAATTCGGGATGGAGTCGCTTCGTTTTGCGTTCGTCTGCTTGATCTCGGTAGTGTGATGAAGATAGACGTTAACGACGAGTGCTCATTTTACGCGCAAAATGATTTGAGCAGATTTGAAATTAGTAAAAAGCGCTTAGCGTTTGATTTTATCGAGTCCACGGAAGAACTTCCACAAGGCTCGGCTAGAGACGCGTGCAATGCGTTGCAGCCGAAAGGCTCGCCTTTATTTTTCACTGGGATTGCTCTGTTGGAAGGCTGTGGTAACCCAGCTTTGAGAGTGGCAAAAAAACTTTTGGAGAAAAAAGCAAACGCAGACTGTTTCGGTGACTTTCCCATGATTGGTTCAAACACGCCTCTTGTAGCACTGGCGCTGTATTGTTCGTTAAATCCAAGTGGATGGGACGAACATTACTGCGTACACTACGCAGAGAAACCGTGGTGGAAACTATACTACGAGGCATCGAAGCCAATGCATCATAAATCGAGGAGATCTTCGGTTTTTCCGTATAACAGCAATTCTTCTGGTAACGAGGCAAGAAATGCTGGGGGTAATAATGTTTTATATGACGACTATAGCGAAGCGCACGTGATGTGCTCGGAACATCGTGATCAACATACCTCATACAAGGATACTAAGCAAATAGATCGCGATCAAGAGGAAGGAAAAGAAATAGTTCACCATCAACAGCAAAAGTCTTCCCCGACGTCCTCACTGAACTGCACAAATGAACACGGAAGCTACAACGATCTCGGGAATGAGACGATGAGCACATTCGATCATGCGGCATTCGCATTCGTAGACCGAATGCAGGATTTTTTTAGAGAACCAAAACGCGGCGAGCGAGCGTTGAAACACTCCATGGAACTTTTCAAACTTTTACTCAGTTACGGCGCAAATCCATCGACAGAATGGCAGCGAGTTCCGCGTTTACACATCGACGAAATCGAAAAACGCGAACATCGAGTGTCGACTCTTCTCTCAATCGCCATCGAAGATACGCTAAATTTTGTCGAGCACGGCAAGGATGCTGTCAAGTTGCTCATAAAGAAGGGCGCAGATATAAATAAGTGTGGGCTCGGTCCCTTTCCTGTTTTTTGCTCTCCTTTGTTCGCTGCATCCGCGGCGTTGCGGTATGGCCATCCCGATGCGGATTGGATGTTCCAAACTATCGTAGAGAGCAACGTAAACGCAAACGCAGTTGGTTATTTTCCTGGTGGATCGCAATCAACTGCAATGATTGAATTAATACGGTGCGTTGGTGAGTCAAAGTCTAAAGTGCGCAGAGAAAACGCATTTTCAAAAATTGAAGCACTCTTGAAAACTGGTGCTGACGCAAACCATTCGTGCTTGGATGTATTTTTGAACACGACACCGACGGCGTACGCGGATATCACGCAGTTTAGAACGGGTGCCAGTCCGGATGCCACTTCTCTCGATATTCCCTCTGGTAATAGTAAAAATAGCAAAAAAGTTGGTGATAGAAACGAAAACGTGGAGGGCATCAATGAAAGAGGTTTTCGAAAAGCAGATACGGACGCATATGGGGAAGAGGAAAACGAATACAAATCCGACGATACCATTGCCGCTGCCGCCGACGACGCCGACGATGACGAAGGGTACAGTTCAAATGGGTACACTCGATTCTACGATCCTTACCACGAAATGTATTATTACGTGGATGAAGCGACGGGCGCATCTGATTGGATGAAGCCGGACGTTTTTGTCGATCCTAAAGAACCGAAAGTCCGCCCACCACTGACGCCTCCGCAAGACTTTGATGATGACGTTCTTGAGCAGTACGGTTTGCCGCATATGGATGAAATGTCCGAAGATTACGATGAAGATTCGTACGATCAAGGCTATAAATCGAACGATTGGGTCCGTTGGTACGATGCTGCGTATGCAAAGTACTACTACTTCAACGAAAAGACTTACGAAGTTCAGTGGGAAAAGCCGGAAGACTTCAACGAACTTGATGTATCCAAAGTGACAAAGTCTCCGCTCTCTGCACGGGCTGTATCCGATGCGGAAGTCGCCAGAAGTTTACGGGAAAACATGGATCTGGAAGCAAAAGGGAAGGAAAACGCGTCGAGAATCGATCACAAAGCGGCCGAAGCGAAGCAAAAGAAAAAATCCACTGAATTTGCCGTATCGACGGAAGCGAAACGATCGTCGTTTGATTCGTTGCGAGTTGATCAGGGTAAATCCCATCATGAACGCGGAAAAGAGTGCAAACGTCTCAAAAGAAAGTGACGGGAAGAAAGGACTGGTGAGAACATCAGTCTCCTCGAACAAGTTCAAAACGGCATTTAATAAGCGACAAAAGCACGAAATATCGTTCCATGTGAAACCTTCAGATGCCATTGTGAGTGATACTGCATATGTTCTCCCGAAAACTATCGATCGGACAGGAGAGTGTACGTTTTCTCCGTTATTTGTTGCCATGGACTGTTTAGAAGGCGACGGACATCAAGTCGCAGCAAGAATCATACTTCTCCTCCTCGATTTTGGCGCTGATATTGAATACGAGCAAGGAAGGAACTTACGAAGCTGGTACGAGGGTTCGATAATCGCGATGGCCATTCAGATTGCTATTTCATGCGGAAGTCCAATCGAAATGACGCATCTGTCGGATAACGGAGGGTGTGACGGAAGTGATAATGAAGGAAATTTCCGCGGGCATCGCGTCAAAGAGAGACGGCGAGAGGTCAACGATGATGAAGACGATAAAATTAACGATCGATACGCTCGCGGAAACGTTGAACTGGAACAACATATCCCCACGTTGGAGACGAGATATGGTGCTGAAGCCCCAGTGTATATAGATGATGTGACGGGAAGTGACGGATACAGTAACGATTCCGATTACG
>TARA_B100000401_G_scaffold254406_1_pt1 | contig 10743 bp, 12 predicted proteins | sample TARA_B100000401 | Tara Oceans TARA_B100000401 (sample SAMEA2620786) | marine metagenome | biome: marine biome (ENVO:00000447); feature: surface water layer (ENVO:00002042); material: "saline water (ENVO:00002010), including plankton (ENVO:xxxxxxxx)" | depth 5 m
GGAAATAAAACTATTTTTCCATACAAGCTTTTATCTAAAATTTTAATATTTAATGATTTTTCAGTGACTTCTGAAATTTTATATTTTTTATTATCATGACTTATAAGAGTAAATCCATTATCAACTACTAATTCTCTTAAAAATTTAATTAAAATTTTTAAGAAGATATTACTATATAAATTTGAGAAAAAATTTAACATAAACATAATTTACTCATACTGAAGACTTAATTCACAAAATGTTCAGTTTTATATATTTATACTAGAATATATCATCTTTTATATGTTAACTATTAATTTTTAAGGTACTATGCTTCCTTATAAGGTGACCTATGAATCACATAATTGATACTATAAATTGGATTAAAAAGGACTATAAATCATACCCGGTAAGATTTTCTGCTGAAGTAATCGCTTGGGCCATAACTATTGGCTGTTCTGTAGTTATGGCTTTAACCGTCCCAAATCCACCTCTTTTTGAATTATATATCGTTTGGATTATTGGTTGCGTAATTTATACTTGGGCTGCTTGGACACGCGGATCTTTTGGTATGCTTGCTAATTATATTGCTTTAACACTAATAGACAGTTTTGGTCTATACAGAATTATTATTTCAACATAGATTTAATCAGCTCTGGAGGCCTTCCAACGATAGCTTTGTCACTTGATACAAGTATAGGCCTCTCTATTAAAATTGGATATTCAATAAGCAGTGAAATAATTTCATCATCTGACATATCATCAAATTTTAACCCCTCTTCCTTTATAACTTTTTCATTTTTTCTTATTAAATCTTGAGGCTTCATTTTTAGTTTTTTGATCAAATTCTTAATCTCTGAAAAACTTAAATCTTCCGAAAGGTATAATTTAATTTTGTAATCTTTTTTGCTTTCTTCTAAAAGCTCAAGTCCTTTTCTTGATTTGCTGCATCTTGGATTATGATAGTAAATCATAAATGATTCTTACCTATTATTATAGTAAATGGCGTCCCCAAGGGGAGTCGAACCCCTGTTGCCGGGATGAAAACCCGGTGTCCTAGGCCTCTAGACGATGGGGACCCAGAAAGTGCATGATTTTGAGGTGGATTATGACTAAAGTCAAGTAACCAAAGATTTTGCAACTCCTATTCGTTGTATACAAGATTTTTTACCCAATAAAAACATTGTCTTATCTATTGAAGGCGAGGAAAGCGAGCCAGTAAGAAGAACCCTAACTGGCTTTGCAAACTCGGGGAGTTTAAGGCCAAGATCTACCATAGCGTTTTCTACAAGATCGTTAACAGCCTCTAATGTCCAATTATTCTGGTTTTCTAAACTTTTTAAAAGATAATCGAAAATCGGAAGGTTATCTTTAGTAATAAACTTGTCCCTTAGCTTTTCATCAATTTGCACTTTATCAGATATAAAAAATTTACTTTCATCTGCAATTTCACGAATCGTTTTACATCTATCTCTTTGAGCATCAATAATCTCTAATATTTTTTCTTCACCAAGTACTTCAAACTCATTTGATATGTATAAAAATTCCTTATATAAATCATATACTTCTGACTCTTTTATAAAATATTTATTAATATTATAAAGTTTTTTATAATCAAAAATAGAAGATGATTTATTCAATTTTTCAAGATTAAACAGATGAATTAACTCTTCAATGGTAAATTTTTCTTTGTCACCACTGGCCCAACCTAATCTTGCTAAATAATTGATCATTGCCAGTGGAAGGAAACCTTCTTTTCTAAAATCATAAGTGCTTGTGGCACCATGTCTTTTCGATAACCTTTTTCTATCCTCTCCTAAAATCAAAGGTATATGTGTGTATATTGGTCTATCAATTCCTAATGCGTCAATAATATGCGCCTGCCTAAAGGTATTATTTACATGGTCATCTCCTCTAATTACATTTGTAACCATCATATCTATATCATCCACAACTACCGTAAGATTATATGTTGGTGAGCCATCAGCTCTTTGAATAATTAGGTCATCTAATTCCTCATTATTGACTGTAACTTCACCTTTTAAAGTATCTTTTATACAAATTTTACCATCTAAAGGTGTTTTAAAGCGTACCACCGAGCCTGGCTCATTATCTAAATTTTTATCTCTATTTCTTCCATCATACTTAGGCTTTATGCCTTTTTCTTGTTGCTCTTGTCTAAGAAAATCAAGTTCTTTTTTTGTACAATTACAATAATATGCTAGATTTTTTTCAAGTAATTTATCAATTATTTCCTTGTACCTGTCTTCCCTGTCGCTTTGGTATATTACTTCTTTATCAGGATTTATTCCAAGCCATTCCAGAGAGTCTAGAATATTCTCGACATACTTCATTTCTGATCTTGCTTTGTCTGTATCCTCAATCCTCAGGAGAAATAAGCCGTCATTACTCTTCGCAAAAAGCCAATTGAAAAGAGCAGTTCTAGCACCGCCAATATGCAAGTATCCTGTCGGGCTTGGAGCAAATCTTGTTATAACCATTATTATTACCTTGAAAAATAAGTATAAGGACTGTATTTTAATTTCTTTCAATCATAGATTGTAATCATATTATGTTAATTGATGAATATAAAGCCCTCAGTGCTAGGAATGATTTTTTTTTAGATGCTGAGCAAGAAAAAGCTATTAACAAATTTCAAGAACTTTACAACAAGATTATAGGTCTAAAGGGTTCAAGTAATTCTATATTAGGCAATATAGGATTAAATCTTTTTAACAGTAGCTCAAAAAAGACTGGTAAAGGAATATATCTTCACGGAGGTGTTGGAATTGGAAAAACTTTTATAATGGATATGTTTTATAAGGAACTTCCGATAAATAATAAAAAAAGAATACACTTTCATAGATTTATGAATGATATTCATGAAAAACTCAATAAAATAAAAAATATAGAAAACCCAATAGATCTAGTTGCAAATGAAATATCGAATAATATACAAGTTTTATGCTTAGATGAATTTATAATAAATGATATTGCAGACGCAATGATTCTTGGTGAACTTCTAAAAGGTTTATTTGCAAATAATGTTATTGTTATTTTTACATCAAACACCGAGCCAAAAAATTTGTACAAGGACGGATTGCAAAGAGAAAAATTCTTATATGCAATAGATTTAATTGAAAAACATACTGAAGTTATTCATTTGCAAGGCAAAAAGGACTATAGACTTCTAAAATTTGGCAATGTTAGAACCTACCATTATCCTTGTAATGATCAATCTGACATAAATATGCAACAATATTTCTCTTCAATATCTCCTGATTGGTTTAATTGGTTTACAAGGAAACCTGTATTTGAGGGAGCAACAATAAGAATTAATGATAGAGATATTGATGTAAGATTTTTATCGTCAAACACAGTATGGTTTAAATTTAAAGTTATTTGTGGAAATGGGCGATCACAAAATGATTATATAGAAATATCAAAAATATATAAAAATATTTTTATATCTGATGTACCAAAATTAAATGAATCTTATATCGATGAAGCTAGAAGATTTATAAACTTGATTGATGAATTTTACGATAGACATGTTAAAGTAATTATCTCTGCAGAAACTTCAATAGAAGACCTTTGTAATATTAAAAAAATTAATAATGATTTTAAGAGGACAAAAAGTAGATTAAAAGAAATGCAATCAGATGAATATATGAAAAAACAACATAAACAATAATTATAGGGGTGATAATGAATAAACCAGTAAATGTTTCAATAACAGGAGCTGCAGGAAATATTGCTTATTCAGCGATTTTTAGAATAGCTTCAGGCCAAATGCTTGGAAATGATCAACCAATTAATCTAAAGCTGATCGATATTGAGCCAGCAATGAATGCATTGAAAGGTGTAAAGTTTGAATTAGAAGACTGTGCATTTCCATTGTTAAATTCTATTACAGTTACTCATGATCTAGGTGAGGGTTTTGGCGATTGTGATTATGCCCTTTTAATAGGAGCAAAGCCACGTTCAAAAGGAATGGAAAGGAAAGATCTTCTCAAAGATAATGGGAAAATCTTTCAACCTCAAGGCAAAGCTTTGAACAATAATGCCAAATCTTCTGTAAAGGTTCTGGTTGTAGGAAATCCTGCAAATACAAACGCTTTAATAGCAATGCACAATGCGCCAAATATTGATCCTCATCAATTCACCTCCATGATGAGATTAGATCATGATCGTTCAAAGGCCCAAGTTGCATTGAAATATAAAGTACAAATTAATGATGTGAAAAAAATTATTGTTTGGGGTAATCATTCAAATACGCAAGTACCTGATTTATCAAAGACAGAGGTAAAAGGTGAAGAGATTAAAGAAGTCATGAATACTGATTGGTATGTAAATGAGTTTATACCAAGAATTCAAAAACGTGGTGCAGAGATTATAGAAGCAAGAGGTTTGTCCTCAGCTGCATCTGCCGCAAATGCAGCTGTCTCACACATGAGGGACTGGGCAGCAGGAAGCAGTGATTGGCTAAGTATAGGTCAAATTTCAAACAATAATACATTTGGTATTACAAACAATATAATGTTCTCATTTCCATCTAGATGTAGCGGCGGAGTTTTTGAGATAGTAAATGAATTAGAAATGTCAGATTCAATTGAGAGTCTAATAAAAAAAACCGAATCTGAATTAGTTCAAGAAAGAGATTCTGTATTAGAATTATTGAAATAAATTTATATTATCCCTAAAGCTTTATTTGTTATATAAAACTTTAGGGTAATAGCATTTAACAAATTACAGATTAACCCCTTCCCATTCAGTTATAAAGTCTTCGATGTATGCTGATACAACATCTGGTCTATCCTCTTGAGACCAATGACCTGCTCTCTCGATAAATTGTAATCTTACTGGTCCGCCAATATCTTGTTTTAGTCTTTCACCAGATTCTTTTGGCATCCAAGCATCATGTAGAGCCCAAAAAACTGCTGTTGGGCAAGTTATTTTCTTATGATCAACTGCCAGTGTTTCAGCATTAGTTGGTTGCGAACAAATTTTTACTAAAGACTTAAAGCCATGTAAGCCATCACGACCCCAATGGCATAAATAATTTTCTTTAACATTTTTATCAGTAAATGCGATCTTATCATGACTACCTGTTCGCATTAGACCAGCGAACTGTGCGACCGCACCAGGCATTGCAGCAGCAAGAACATCATCGCTAGCTCCCACTAAACCATTAAAGGCTTCAACCTCCAAAACGGGCCAGTAATCATAAGCAACTGGGTTTAATAATACTAATCTGCTTATATAATCACAGTATTTCGAAGCAAAAATTTGACAAACTCCCCCACCATGATCATGACCTACAAGAATAACTTTACCTTTAATTCCTAGTTCTTCAATTACTCCCTTGATTGCTTCTGCTTGATTATTAAAAGTGTGTTCAAAATCATCCAACGGCATAGAAGACTGACCATATCCAACCATATCCATGGCATATGAGTGAAACTTATTTTCCAAGTTTTTTTGAACATGTCTCCAAAGTCTTGCATTTGTTGGAATGCCATGAACAAAAAGAATTGGAGCGCCTTTGTTGCCTTTCCCATACTCCTCAAGATGAATCTCTAAGTCCTGATCGCACGCTTTAATTTTTACCTTCATTAGATTTTCTCCCCACAAAACATTGTTTTTATTTATATTTATGTTTATATATTACATATTTTATTAAATAACTCAAATAAGCATGATATACGCTATTTCTGCAATTATACTTGTCTTTTCAATTATTTATATATTGAGAAGATTTAAAAACAACTCTCAAAGAATATTTTTCTTATTAGCAATTATTGTAATTGCCTTAGTTTTGACCGGAAGAGCTCACTGGATATCAGCATTGGTTGTTGCTCTTATACCTTTAGCCAAAAAACTATTTCTAATTTTAAGGTATCTTCCACTCATTAGACGATTCACATCTTATTATAAACAGAGTAATAAGAATCAAAGAAGTCAAAACATGTCAGTTCAAGAGGCAGCAGAAATTTTAGGCGTTGATGAAAATGCATCAGATGAAGAAATAATCTTTGCTCATAAAAAAGCCATGCAAAAAAATCATCCTGATAAAGGTGGGTCAAAAGAAATAGCATCGAAGATCAATGCTGCAAAAGATAGATTGCTAAACAGATAACTTAACAATGCTATTCACAAACTTTGCAACCTGGGTTATTACTAGTTTTTATAATGTCTACTGAAAGATTAAGCCCATTAACAATGAATAATTTCTTATCAAATGAAGATTTATTACCTGTTATAATATTTATGCATTCCATGGCCATCATTGAACTTATCATACCAACGAGAGGTGCTAATACTCCAGAGTCAGAGCAGCTATTTGTATCAATGAGATTTTCATATGTGCATTCATAACAAGGACTATCATTTGTTATCACTGAGGTAAGTTGGCCAGTATATCCTTCAACTGCTCCTATAATTAACTTTCTCTTATTCTTAACACAAGCTTTATTTATAATTTTTCTAACTTCAAAATTATCAGTACCATCAAGCACAATATCGGAATTTTTTATAATTTCTTCAACATCAGCCAAAGTTTCAATCTTTTTTTTAAATTTTTTTATTTGTAAATTTTTAAATTTATTATTTAAGAAATTTTCAATAGAATCTACTTTCAGTGAGCCTACATCTTCAGAAGAAAAATTAATTTGTCTTTGTAAGTTTGTCTCTTCAACAACATCAAAATCAACAATATTTATCTTTTTTATTCCAGAGGACGCAATATAAGTCGAAAGTAAATTACCTAAACCACCTAGGCCAAATATTGTTACTTCTGCACAATTAAGTTTCTGTTGTCCTTCTATTCCGATTGTTGGCAGTAATATGTGTTTGGAGAAAAAAAGAAGATCTTTATCATTTAAATAACTAAATTCCATATTTATTTTTTCTTTGCATTAAACTTATCAAGTTGTTCCTTTGTTGCTTCTTTTTGATATTTCTTTTTCCATTCATCATATGGCATCCCATAAACAATCTCTCTTGCTTCGTCATATGATATTTCAATACCCTTTTCTTTAGCTGCTGAAACATACCATTTTGATAAACAATTTCTACAAAAGTCTGCAAGATTCATCAGCTCAATATTTTGAACTTCTGTTTTATCTTGTAAGTGTTTAATTAATGTAATAAACACATCTGACTGGATTTCCATCTTTAAACTATTATTGATATCATTCATAATAATATAACTCCATTATTTTTAAGCTTATTCTATTATAAGATATTATTTTAATTTTCTACAGAGGTGTTTGTGATTTGTAAAGATGATCTTACAATTGGTATTTTAGCTGGAGGCAAAGCGACAAGAATGGGTAATAATGATAAAGGCCTAATAAATGTCGGCGGAACTCCATTTGTTGAAATCCTTATTAATAAAATTATTCCTCACTCAAAAGATATCATCATTAACGCTAATAGAAATATTTCTCAATACAAAAAGTATAACTATCCTGTAGTTGAGGATGAGATTAAAGGCTTTAAAGGACCATTATCTGGTATATATTCAATGCTAAAAGCCACGAAAAAAGATTATCTTTTCACACTACCATGTGATTGCCCAAATTTCTCATGGGAAATTATTGAAACTTTTCTTAAGAATAAAAAAAGTAATGAGTTATGTATAGCGCATAATAATTTAAGATCACAGCCTGTATTTATGCTTATTTCAAAATTAAAACTAAAATCACTAGAAAACTATCTTAAAAATGGCGAAAGAAAAATAGACATATGGTATAAAAAAAATGGCTATGAATATATATATTTTGATAAAAATTCAAACTTTTTTGAGAATATAAATACAATGGAGCAATTAAAAGAATATAATGAAAAATAATAAAATAATTGGTTTCGCTGCTTTTAGTGGAACTGGCAAAACGACTTTAATAAAAAAGATTGTTGCCTTACTGAGTGAAAAAAATTATAAGGTTTCTGTTATAAAACATGCTCATCACGAGTTTGATTTAGACAAGCCTGGTAAAGATAGTTATGAAATTAGAAAGTCAGGAGCAGAAAATATCTTAATATCGTCTTCTAAAAGATGGGCCTTAATCCATGAGAATAAAGAAAATGATGAGTTGAAACTTGAAGACTTACTAAGCATACTTGAAAATATTAAAACTGACATAATTTTAGTTGAAGGCTTTAAAAAAGAAAATTTTCCCAAAATAGAACTTTATAGAAAAGATATAGGTAAAGAAATCCTTTTTTACAATGATAGTAATATTGTTGCTATAGCTACTGATGAAAATATTAAAATAGAAAATAATATTCATAAGTTAAATCTAAATGATCCTCAGCAAATTGTTGATTACATAATAAATTTTTTGTCGTTAAATAAATAAATATTTAATAACTTATAAAAACAAGCTCTTTATGCTATTATTAATAATAACAATTTGTGACGTTTTCGAATGTATTAACCTCTTAATTTATAAAAAGTTATATGGCTGATAAGAAAATTACAATTAAGGATGGACAATCTGACAATGAAATTGATCTGCCAGTTTTAGACTCTATATTAGGACCAAATGTTGTTGATATTAGAGCTCTTGAAAAAAACTTAGGCTATCTGTCTCATGACCCAGGCTTTATAGCTACTTCAAGCTGTGAGAGCAAAATAACATTCATAGATGGAAACGAAGGTAAATTATGGTATAGGGGCTATCCGATTGAAGAGCTTGCTGAGAAAAGTAATTTTTTAGAAACAACATACCTACTTTTAAATGACAAATTACCTAGTAAAAATGAACTCAAATCCTTTTCTGATGACATTAAAAGTGGTTACAATGTTGACAGGTCTGTTTTAAAAATTATTGAGGTTTTCGATAAAGATAGTCATCCAATGGCAATTATGACAGCATGTCTAAGCTATTTATCTGCTAAATATCACCGAGATTTAAATATACAAAATAAAAATTATAGGTATAAATCTACAATAAATCTTATTTCAGGTGTACCTATAATTTCAGCTTGGATTTTAAATTTTATTCTAGGACAAAGTTTTAAAGATTCCGACAAAACATTATCAATTGCAGAAAACTTTATTAACATGGCATTTCCAAAGCTCAATGATGAACAAAAAAAATTATCTGCAAGAGCAATGGACGTTATATTTTTGCTCCATGCAGATCATGAGCAGAATGCCTCTACATCTACAGTTAGACTCTCAGGAAGCTCAGAAACAAGCCCATACGCAGCAATAGCAGCTGGTATATCAACCCTCTGGGGGCCAACTCATGGTGGAGCTAATGAGGCAGTAATCAATATGCTCGAAGAGATAAAAAATTCTGACAAAGATGTTGAGTTTTATATAGACCAAGCAAAAGATAAAGATAATCCATTTAGACTTATGGGTTTCGGTCATAGAATATACAAAAATTACGATCCAAGAGCTAAGATTATACAAAAAATTGCTCATGAATACCTTGAAACACTTGATAAAGATAACCCCAACAAACCTTTATTTGACATTGCAATGAAATTAGAAAAATACGCGCTTGAGGATGAATATTTTGTAACAAGGAAACTTTATCCGAATGTTGATTTCTATTCTGGTATAGTACTAAAAGCAATTGGTGTTCCTCAAAGCATGTATACTGTTATTTTTGCTTTAGCTAGAACAGTAGGCTGGGTTGCTCATTGGAATGAAATGCTTGAGGATAAAAATTTCAGAATAGGAAGGCCAAGACAACTCTATACTGGAAAAAACAAAACTAGTTATGTTGATATAAACGAACGTTAGTTTCGAAAAAAATCTCTAATAACTTTTGAAAATCTATCCTCATCAACTAAAAATGAATCGTGTCCTTGAATGGAATCAAGCTGTTCAAACTGAAAATTCTTTTTTGCTTTTGCAAAACCATCTGCTAGCTCCTTTTGCTGATCCAAAGGAAATAAAATATCAGACTTAACCCCAACTATAAGATTCTTTTCGGTATGGATTTTTGCAAGCCCCGCATTAACAGTTCCACCATGTTCAGCGACATCAAATAAATCCATTGCTCTTGATAAGTAAAGGTAGCAATTTGGATCAAACATAGATACAAATTTTTCTGAATTGTGATCCAAGTAATTTTCAACCTCAAATTCAATATCAAACATTTTTTGATTAGATTTTTTTTGTATTCTAGCTCTATTAAACCTCTCTCTCCATTCATTTGCAGCTCTGTATGACATTAGGCCTAATTTTCTAGCAAGCTTCATTCCATTAATTGGTGCTGTTTTTTTTGTATAATTTCCATTATTCCATTTTGGATCACTCCTAATTAACTCTCTTTGTAATGAGCGTATTGAAATAGTGAAAGGCAGAGCTCTAGCAGCAGCTGATATTACTATAAGATTCGACAAATCATTTGGATATAGTAAAGCATACGCAAGTGCTGTCATTCCACCCATTGAGGGACCAATAACTGTATGCGCCCTATCTATTTGTAATGATTGCAAAACCATATGCCCAGCTTTTGCAATATCTTCTATTGAGAGCTCAGGAAAATTTGTTCCATAAATTGAACTACTTTCTTTATTTAACGAAGCAGGAGAAGTTGACCCAAAGCAACTGCCAAGTGAATTTACACAAACAACAAAATATTTCTCAGTATCAATTGGCTTGCCAGGACCTATCATGAAGTCCCACCAACCAGGATCATCATTTGTTTCGCTTGCAGCAGCATGCGATGAAGGTGATAGACCAGTAAAAATTAAAATCGCATTATCATTATTGATTGATAATTCACCCCATGTTTC
>TARA_B100000401_G_scaffold87909_1_pt1 | contig 10723 bp, 3 predicted proteins | sample TARA_B100000401 | Tara Oceans TARA_B100000401 (sample SAMEA2620786) | marine metagenome | biome: marine biome (ENVO:00000447); feature: surface water layer (ENVO:00002042); material: "saline water (ENVO:00002010), including plankton (ENVO:xxxxxxxx)" | depth 5 m
GAAAAGGATATAACAGTACCGTTAGATGCTCATGAAAACACCGATACAGTAGATATTTCCCAAAAGGATGTATAGAGACTATAAACAGTAGTTTAACTATGAAAAAATACACTCTGTTTCCTGTTTTGGTAAAAAATAACAATATGTTTTCTTCTGGAGATGGGTAGTTGTTACTATGAGACAGAATTTCTAATCGAATGATTCTTTTTCAAAAATTAAAAATCTCTTAATTCGAGATTTTCTCCCATGATTCATCATCTCTCTCTACCCAAGTACCGATACCCGGACCTGTGTAAGTTAGAGGATCTGTTTCAGTGTAGTCACCACCCGGAGGTAATTCTTCCCAACTAGACACTGTTTCATTCGCTTTTTCTTCAGTAATTACAGGTTCAAATCCAGGAGGTGGTGGCGGAATATTAGATTTAATTGGCGGCATCTCAGGAGGCGGAGGTGGAATATTTGTTTCTTCAGATGAAATTATTGTTTCTTCGGAAACTATATTCTCAGATTCGACTACTTCATCGACATCTTCTAGCAAAGGTGGTAATTCGTCATTTACTAATTCCTGACTCTCTGTGTAGCTAGTCATATCAGTACCCTTGAAAATATCCTCCTTAGATGATTTTTGCTGATTTGTATAAACTAAAACAGCACCTCCAATTAATGCAATTATCGTTAAAGAAATTAAGAATGTAGGAACTGGATTGAGAGACATCTTGTCTGTTATTGAAAGTGGATAAGCATTATCCCCTTTCCCATCATTATTCCTATCTTCCCATTCAGAAATGTCTAGCGGGAAAGCATCCTGTTCGTTAATTACATTATCACCATCCATATCAGGATCATTTACGTCACAAGTTTTGTCACCATCTGTATCTTTAGGGACTGAATTACTCGATAACGAGCTAGTGAAACATAATGATTCAGTACTATCTGTCCAACCATCATTATCATCATCATTATCTGCATTATTCCCAACTCCGTCAGAGTCTGTATCTACAGACTCATTAGGATTTTTAGGGAACGGATCATCTACATCAGTCACGCCATCATTATCATCATCATTATCCACAAGGTCGCAGACCCAGTCACCATCGAAATCAAGAGGTATTGAATTACTATCTAGAGGATCAGTCCCACAATTTGGCTCATAAATATCGAACCATTCATCGCCATCGTCATCATCATCAAAATTATTGCCAATTCCATCCGAATCTGTATCTTCCCACTCGGAATTGTCCATTGGGAATGCATCATTTTCATCGGAAACTCCGTCTCCATCATCATCTGTATCTACTATATCACAAATCATATCATTATCAAAGTCACTAGGAATTGATTGATCTGACATAGAGTTTGTTGAACAAGAATTTTCATCTGAATCGGACCAACCATCATTGTCATCATCCATATCTCCATTATCTCCAAGTCCGTCATTATCATTATCTGCCCACTCACTAGAATCTAGCGGGAATGAATCATAATTATCTGATACAAAATCACCATCATCATCTACATCGACATTGTTTCCAAAGCCATCATTATCTGTGTCAATCCATTCCGTATTATCCATTGGGAATGCATCATTTTCATTAGGATAATTATCGCCATCGATGTCATTATCCATTAGATCACAAGTTCCATCCATATCTAAATCTGAGGGGACATCAAATGAGTTCAGAGGGTCTGAGTTACAACTAGATTCTATATTGTCACTGTAACCGTCTCCATCATCATCAGTATCTGAATTATCTCCAACTCCATTATTATCGGTATCCGCCCATTCAGAAGAGTCCATTGGGAATGCATCATCTACATCCTCATAACCATCATTATCATCATCAGAGTCTTGTAAATCACAAATTCCATCAGAATCATAATCTGTTGGTTGATTCCACATATCAAGTGGATCTGAGCCACATTCAATTTCGTTAGTATCAGAAAAACCGTCCCCATCATCATCCGAGTCTGCATTATTTCCAATTCCATCACTATCTGTATCCTCCCATTCTGATGCATCAAGTGGGAACGTATCATTCACATCTTCAACATAATCGCCATCATCATCAGAATCAAGAGTATCACAAATTCCATCAGAATCTGTATCTAGAGGAATACTACTGTTATCTGCAGGGTCACTTCCACAATCTTCCTCCACAGAATCATAGAATCCATCTCCATCTCCATCAAGAGTGAAAAACCACCACGACATTCCATAGTATCCTTCTCCAGAAGTTGCTCTGACTTGTAATAGAATATCCATTCCTTCTACAATCATTCCAGGATATGTCCCAGAGCCATTGGATGTCACTGTTTCAGGATAATTTGTCCCTGAATAATCAATGGTATTTGCTTGGTCATCGGCTAAAATTACTTGGAAATCGCTAACACTGGTATTGAACCAAACCGAGACTCGTATCCCGTGACCGGCTGGGACCGTAGTCTGATAATTATCATTCAGATCATCATTGAGCGAACCCCATCCACTAAATGAGATATTAGTTTCAACAGAAGAAATTGAAATATTTGTTGGGTTAAGATAGTCGTTTGAAGCATCTCCTCCAGTTCCAGCATCATCTTGGTTATTCACAGGTGCACTGGATAAATTATCGAAAGTGAATGAAAGACTATAATCGTGAGTACCAGTACCCGAACCGTAAGCAAAAACACGGAAGTATAGGTCCATGCCGCCGTTGTTATTCATAGTAACAGTTTCAGGATTGGAAAACCAACTGTAGGTTAATAGAGTCCCTGAACTATCATAAACTTCCAAATCTAAATCAACAGTTGAATTCCAACTAAGTGAGGATGTCACTCCGAAGTAAGCTGGAATTGAGATGTTATAATAATCATTCAAATCTGTGGAATATGTAACATCCCCCCAGAATGACATATTCGTTGCATTCAGAGACATTGCATTTGCAATACTCCCACCAGCATCTGTTCCAGTTCCTGCATCATGGCCACCCCCAGAACCACCGCCTCCACCTCCTGAAGAGCCAGTTGAGAATATCCAAATTTGCATTGTATACTGTCCAGTCCCTGAGTATCGGTCAACCCAGATGTATACACTGCTTCCACCCACAGAGGTGCCATTAGATGTCACATCATCGGTAGTTCCAGAATTAGTGCTTAAGTCGATATATCCTCCACCACTATTCAATAGAGCCAAGTCAAAATCAACAGAAGATGAATAAGTAATCTGGACGGCTATTCCAGTATTCGAAGACATGTTAATTTGGTAATAATCAGAATTATCAGAAGATGCTGTCAGATTACCATAGTAAGTCCCGTTTGTAGCCGGCAATGAAGTAGCTGCAGAAGTAGTATCTCCTGCGTCGCCCCCCGTCCCTGCATCATTACCTAATACAGGAAATGCAAGCATACTTAGCATCAATATTGAAACTAAAATTGTGATTCTCTTCTGGCTAACCATGTACAACGGAGGGTATACAATGATTTGAACTCTCGGTGGCGATACTGCAGCTGAGACAAGTAAAAATTAGTACTTGTAGAAACCTTCACCAGATTTTCGACCCAATTTACCTTCACTCACCATCTTTACCAATAATTTCGAAGGAGCATATTTATCATTCCCAAATCCTTCATGGAGAACATTCATGATATGAAGTACAGTATCATTTCCAATAAGATCTGATAGTGCTAAAGGACCTATTGGATGATTCATTCCCAGTTTCATAATACCATCTATGGCTTCTGGTTCGGCCACTCCTTCTTCTAACGTGAGTATTGCTTCATTAATCATTGGACAAAGAATTCTATTGGACACAAAACCTGGAGAGTCATTACAAGATAGAGCGGTTTTACCCATCTTTTCCGCAGCATTGACTACCGCATTATTGACCTCATCGGAGGTATCACTACCATTGATTATCTCTACTAATTTCATTATAGGAACTGGGTTCATGAAATGCATCCCAATTACTCTATCAGGTCTGTTGGTTGAAGACGCAATTGAATCAATACTGATACTCGACGTATTGGTCGCTAAGATCGCCTCAGGCTTACAAAGACTATCTAATTCAGCGAATAATGAGGTTTTGTAAGACAACACTTCTGGAATCGCCTCAACAACCAAATCGGCATTGGATGCAGATGATTTATCAGTTGATGTAGAAATCCTAGAAATTGCCGATTGCGCCTCAATTTCAGACATTTTACCTTTCGAAACTAGTTTGTTTAGAGAATTATTGATTGTATTCATTCCTTTTTCTAGAAATTCTTCTTTGATATCAATCATTGTAACTCTGTACCCAGCACAAGATGAAACTTGAGCGATTCCATTGCCCATTTGTCCGGCTCCAATAATTGCAATGTGTTCTATTTCCATGAATGCTCGAAACAACACCGAGCAATGAGGCTTATGCTCAATCAAGGTCAATTACATCTTCATCACTAGTATGATTTACAGTGTGAATACTCCTTGTATTTTCTTTCCATTTTGTTAGCTCTTCTGCTTCTGGCAGTTCGCTATTAACAACCTCCCAATTAATTTTTGACTCAGTTGTTGGAGATGAATTTAATAGTTCGTTGATTTCATCAAATGATTCTTCAAGAGAAATTAGATTCTTCTCCTTAATCTTCTTTTTCCTATACGACTTTCTACCGATAACAGTTAGACAAACTAATACAAAAATACCGAAAAATGATGCCAAGAAATACCATAACATCGGCCCCTGATTCTGTGCATCATCAATTGCCCAATCTAACCAATTCTGATTAGTAACTTCTATTGAATAGGAGTTTCGATTATTTACAGCATCGGTAGTAGTTCCTTGAATAATGTGATTACCAATAATATCTTGAACAGAGATTTCAATGTCTATAAGGCCCGAGGAATCACAAATAAATTCGTGTGACTCAATAACACTCCATATCATGACGTAAGCTCCGGGTTCACAAACTCCTTCAATGTGCTTTACAGGATTCAATGTTGAGTTTCTGACACTAATTTGCTCAAAGGAGAGTTTTGGAGCAATTGTATCTCGAGTGATTGAAAGTTCATATTCATCTAACTCATTTAATGAATCAATTTCTATCTTAAACTCATTTAATCCTTCTTCTAAATCAAAGTCTAATTCGATAACCAACGCGCCAGGGACAATTAGGAATCTTTCTTCATCATCATTATTTTGCCACCAAATTTCTTGATCTGGTCCTCGGTAGAGAACCGATGAAACTCTATCATCTGTCGTTATTCCTCCATTCCATGGAGCAACTACATTAGTGACATAAATTGATTCATTTAAGTTATAAATTCGGCAATCAACAAGAATATTTTCATTATATTGCCCCTCTGTTGAGTCATATGCAATGATACAGAATTCATGAGATCCCTTCTCTTCAAGAATAAAGCTAGTTTCTCCAATTTCCCCCTCCCATTCGCCTATCTGAACTCCATTATGAGTTAGGAAAACATGTGAATATTCATTTGAATACCAGTTCATCATTAGTCGATGGTCGAATAATTCTCTATTATTTGAAGGAGTAAATATCCAGTCAATAACCGGAGCATTTCTATCAAGATGGATATTGAACTGTTCAGACGCAGAATTGTTAGCCCAATCAATGAGGTAAACCTCAACTAAATAGTCTCCATCAGAGATATTGGCTAAATCAACTTGTACAGGAATATTTCTAGTACTTACTAAACTAGATAAATTTGTAACTAATATTTCAGGCATTTCGTCATTTAGAACGCAATAATCAATCTCTTCAGTTATTATGGAAGATTCTTTAGTGATGTTAAGGCACCATTTTTTGACATCAATTGACATATTTAGGGCAAAAGTAGAGCTAGTAATGTTAAGGACACTATAGAAATCGCTTGCTTGGTATCTAAAGCCATTTTGATCATCGATATGTAATGATTCCAACTCTGGAATTTCATTATCATAAATTACCATGTAGTCTCTAGAAATACTGTTTCCTGCAGTATCAACAGAAGTAATGGAAAAATAATTTTCTTCTGGAATCAAATAGTAGTCATTGGAAATACCATCAATTGAGGTGCCAATTCCAATTTCACTCGGAATTAGACCTACAGTCCAATTAACAAAGCCATATTCATCAAAACCGGAAATAATACTCCCATCTTGAGTCACAATTGAACCAGGTTCAGTCTGTATGACCAAATTTACATATGGCTGATTAGTAATTTCTGGCACTCCATAGATGAATAATGGAGGTGCTGTTACGTCATAATTTACTGATAACCAAGACTGGTAAAATAGACCTGCTTTATCAGTGACATTGACTCCATAATCATGCCATTGTTCAGATTCCAAAATAGTTGAATTTATCCATATTTCTCGGAATGAAATGTTTTCTGGCATTGCAAAATGATTACCAGAATTCCAAATTTCAGTCAAATTATGATAGTTTAGATATGTATCAATCCCTTCGACAGAATCTGCAGATGGTACTGTTGTTTGGTTACTAACTGCATACCAGTTTAAGTCATCAAGAGAAAAACCAATACCAGTATCTACAGCATGAATCTCTATTGGTAATAATTCGTTTGTTTCGGTGAGATTAGCCGGGGTCGAGAATTCAACATAAGGCTCTATTTCTAATAGTTCATAGGTATAAGGAAGTCTCAATATTACTCCACCAACTAAGGTTATTTCTACTTCCCCTTCCCAAATTCCAGCATTTTCTGGACGTTCATAAGCCAGATTAATTTGATGTGCACTCACTGGGACATTTCCTGCCAAAGTCTCCGAACCATTAGGCCAGATAGAATTTATTTCAGAATCAATCAGTTCAATCTGATCAGTGATGTTTAATTTATCACCTCCAATCATACCTATATCAATCCAGAATTGTACTTCTCCTGAAACAGAATAACCATGAACTGCTACAGCATAAAGTCCATTTTCAACATCGTTTAATTTAATACTCTCGGAAGAGCTCCCAGACCATGATCGAGAAACCTCTTCACCCGAGGTGAACTGCCCATCTTCATTTTCATCATAGAATAAGAAAAGATCAAGATCTGCAGATTCATATGCATCCATTGATATACTCAACTCAGAGATATCTTCAACAGTAAAATTATGCCACCAAGATGATGTCATCTTATCATTAGAAACATCTTGATAAGCAGTTTCATTTTCAAAATATATTGGTTGCGTCCATCCATACGATGAAACTGATTCAATATCCATCGGTACCGTAGAAACTACATGAACTGCGTCTACTCCATCACCCTCAGACCAATCTGATACGGTCTGGGAAAAGCCATCTGCCTCCGCAGCTACATACCCCACAGATATATTCAGGGCATTATCATTGGATGATACTCCATGCAATGCAGTATGCAGCACCATTTGATGAGTTCCTGCTAGTGCTGGAACAGTGAATACCTCTCTAGAAGTTCCTGTATATGTACCCCATTTATGTTTCCCGCTCCCAACATGATTATTTATTGATCGAGAAGAAATACTGAATGTCGAATCACCATAGGCGTCTGGGTCATCAGTTGAATAACCATGTGGAGTTTCATCAAGCCAAAGAATATCCACATCAGTATACGGGTTATCGTCCCAATCTACATCTAGAATTACTGTCCCTCCAGTATCCCATTCTTCAGGCCAATCTACAGTTAAAAATCTCCAATCTCCACTTTCTGCACGCCAATTCCATCTCGTTGCACCACTTATCCATTCTTCATCATAAAGAGTCTGATTGGAAACATTGCCATCAAGCGGTTTGGGTTTTATTTCGAAAGGCCCCGACCAAGGGACATTTGTTACAACAGGAAGAGTCCAGTTACGATGAGATGTAATGGATGGAGTTCCATTTTGATAGTCGAATGATTCAATCAGAATACCATGCTGATGTAAGCCTGATTCAGCATCAGGTGGGACTTCAATATTCATCTGAATTGAATTGGTACCGTTGGCTGGAACAACCATAGTGGGCGGGATTGATAACCATTCATCGTCAATACTCCCAAATGCAGTCCAGTCTATTTCAATTCTAACAGGTTCATCAGACAAATCTCCATTATGATTCCAAACACCGAGGAAAATACCATCTCTTTCATCTTCGAAAGGATTGCCAACTCTTACTTCAGCATTCGGACCATTCGACCACCAATAAGAAACCTCATCTAACTCACTGGATTCTGTCCAATCATCAGAATCGACCATAGAGTCGTTGTCAAAATCCTCCACATAAATTCCATCACCATCATCATCTGACCATCGGAAAATCTGTAAAAATACTCGTTCTTCACTATTCCTGTCCATATTTTCATCGAATGCGGAATACTCAATTGTAGCTCTGGCTCTTAATTGCCTTACCCCTTCTGGTAATGCAAGTTCACTATCTGGAATATGTAATGGAATCAATAAATCAGGCCTATCGCCTTGATGACCATCCCAAGTATCATTTTCTCCGTTAGTACTACCATTCCCAGTACTATTCCAAATAATTACTTCGTGAACAAGCGGCTCAAAAGTAGTTGGAGTAAATCTAAGTAATACTTCAGATTCAGCATGATTCTTGAAATCAAGTTCGACAGATTGTGATTCTCCTGGGAACATGTAATTGATATTAGCCTCTCTGTGAGATCCCTGGAAAGTACCACTATTCCATTGTGCAGGACTCATCCACCAACTCCCATTATCACCTTCTAATGTCGATACAGCACGTGAAGCATTGAACCAACCTCCACCTTGGATAAATGGTTCATAACCCCTATCATCAGAAGTTGATAAGACAAAATCTCTGAGTGTCTGTGAATCGGGATATTCACCCTGTGTTTCTTGCCAAGCTTCAGCGACTATCGCTAATAACCCTGCAGCAATTGGCGTGGCCAAACTAGTACCGCCCCAAGTTGACCAAGCTGAGTTAGCATTATTCCTCAAATTGAGAGGTAAATCTCCAGTTGCACTCCATCCAACTGAGACTATGTCAGGATCCATCCTTCCAACGACATTCGGACCCCTGTTAGACCAAGGAGCGTTTTGCCCCCATGAATCACTAGATCGAGAACTGAATGCCCCTACTGAGAACACACCATGAGCAGCACCTGGTACTTTCGTTGTACCAAATCCATGTCCACCATTACCTATTGCTACAGAATAAGAAGCGTTATCATTGTAAACTCTGGTCAGCCAATCCAAATATAATGAATAACCATCTGCACCAGATTCATCTATACTCGAATAACCAAAAGAAAAGGAGCCGATATCAGCTTGATCATATTTGGTCTCTGATTTACCATCATTGCCTTCTGCGATCCAACGCCAAGCGTCTAATGAATGCCCTCCTGAATAATGATTCCCAATAGATGCAATTGTTGCATTTGGCGCCATTCCCAGGACTCTACCGTCATCGATTTCTCCTTGAGCAGATATTGCGCTCGCGCACAAAGTACCATGGCTACCAGAATCAAGCATAAATAGAGTTAAATTCCCCGCACCAGCTATCCTATTTTGATACCCGTGCCTGATAGAATATGTTTCTCCGTAAGGTACACCATTTATCCCGTCAGAAATCCAATATACTAAACCACCAGAAATATCCCATAATCCATCTCCATTTGTATCAAGTCCAGTGGTTTCTGAGCCTGGCCTAATTGCTTTTTCATCGGAAAAATTACCATCTGTATTCATGTCTACATAAACAGTTTCATAGACTCCAGAAACATCTTCATCGATAACTATTATCGGAACATCTCCGTCAACTTTAGATCTTAAAGTTGAGTCAGGATGTTCACCTAAATGATATACTCCTGATAATGAATCAGGAAGACCTGAAATATTGAACCCTGATATATCTAGGACACCATCTGAATCATTATCAAAATCTAAATTTGATGTATCGGCATACCATGTATTAGACTGAGGATATGCATTTCCATTTACCAAGTATGAATACATGCTGTTATGATCAAACATCATTGGCCAACCAGACCAATCAGACCTAGGATCATCAACTCTAGCCTGTGTCCCATTTAAGTCAGGATGAGCGAAATCAACTCCTGTGTCTGCTACCGCTACAATCATTCCTTCTCCTGTATAACCCCTATCCCAAGCGTCATTTGCACCATGAATTTCACCTGACCTAACCGATTCTGGTTCATTATTTGGCACCTCAAAAGGAATAATATCATATGGTTGAGGATTATTTTGAGCATCTAAGATTGAAATCACACCCGGCACATTGGGTAATTTATGAAAAATATTGGAAGGCATCCAAAATGTTCTGTGATCTATTTCACCAGATGTAGGGTCATAAGTTTCAAAATATTCACCATTTTTAGGTTCAGCCTGTTTATCCAAAGCGTTATTTTTTAATTGCCAATAATTCAATTCAGCTAATGACCAAGTAATCACCGTAACACGAATCTCTTCTTGACCGGATTCAATTCTGTTATTGATTGACTCCTCTATCCAAGGATTTCCAGGAGATGGAAACGATGGTTCATTGGATTCAGACATTGAAAAGACTACATTGCTATCATCAGAAGGGAAATTGTAATTGTTATCTAGACCAAATAAAGAAATTGAAGATGTTAACATCAGGAGAGTTAGAACCACTGCACGCCGCTGATGCATATTCTTTCGATTGTTAGTGGTGACTTGTATTTACCGGCCCCCCGTCCCGTCATAATCAAAGAGTAAGAGTGAGTCGCAGGGGGTACTAGTCCCGTAGTGTAGTGGTCCATCATGTCGGGTTTTGGTCCCGG
>TARA_B100000401_G_scaffold431056_2_pt1 | contig 10698 bp, 14 predicted proteins | sample TARA_B100000401 | Tara Oceans TARA_B100000401 (sample SAMEA2620786) | marine metagenome | biome: marine biome (ENVO:00000447); feature: surface water layer (ENVO:00002042); material: "saline water (ENVO:00002010), including plankton (ENVO:xxxxxxxx)" | depth 5 m
AACGCCAACAATAACGCTAACGCAAAAATTGCAGCTATGCTTATGAAGCAATCTACACCTTCAAAACCCAATAATGCTGCAAAATCTAACAAGAACCTGGCTCAAGCACTTGCTAATTCTAAGAGGCTCACTAATAAATGGCAATCAATGAAGAGAAATGCGGTAGCTAGAAGAAACAAGATTCGAAATAATTTTAGAGCCGTTGTTAATGCAGCTGTAAAACAGAACAAAAACAAGAAGGAAGTAGAAAGGAAAGCAAGAGAAAACGCTGAAAATGAATTGTCTAGATTACGGGCAGAGTTAGAAGAAGCTAAAAAGGCTGCTCTTAATGCTCAAAAAGAAGTTGAAAATCGACGCCGGAAAAACATAAAGCGTACACGCGAGGAAAGCCGACTTAATATTAGTAACTCACGTAGAACTCGGGGTCGTCCTTAATTATTAATTTCTTGAATTTTTTTGTTATTTGTCCGCACAATCGAATATACTTGTGGAATTGCAACGGAACCGAGTAATGTTCTAACTATGTTTAATAAATACACTAATACAGATTCCATTGTACGTATTAACATACCCGAAAACGCTCTAGTATTAAGAGGTTGTGTGGGTAATCTAACTGTTTTGTTAAGGTTTTTTATTAATTTCAAAGCTTTACCAGAGTTATTTGCAATAGTTTTTATATCTCTAGTAAATTTTTCATATGCATCGACACCAAGACTTTTTAATATAGGGTTAGATGAAGATACGATATTTCCCGCTGCTTGCATACTTTTGTAAACTGTGCCAGCGGCAAGAATACCAGCTGTAACGTTACCTATATTAGGAACCATTCCTTCGCGTAATGTTTTGCGAACACCGTTGTAATTCCCCTTCATTGTTTGACGACTTATTTTTGAAACACGTTTTGCTGTATATGGTACCATACCGGCCACAATTGCTCCTATTTTAGGATCAGATACAACTCGTCCGATAAAGTTAACCACGATTGGTAAAAAATACGCAATTGTTTGCATAGCTTTTACTTGTGTTGATTCATATAAAATTTCAGTCTTTGCATCAGATGCTGTGTATTCGGCAAGTATCCATAAGTATGCAGCAAACAACACACCGGTTAGTTTTACCATATTATGAGTTCCTGCGGGAAATGTAACTCCAAGTATTTTGGCGTCACGATTTAATTTGTTAATATGACTTTGTTGTTTAAATACTTGTATAGATCCCACCTTGTTATTTGGAGAGTTCATTATATTATCCTGAGAATTTATAATTAGACTTAAAGTTAGTACCCCTATTATAGATACATAATGGCTACCATCTGTACACCCTTGCGTATCTACAATACTTCTAATGATCATTCCAAGAAGAACCGAAAGGCGAAACTAGAAGCGGCTGTGACTCGGGTCAATAAAGATCGAAAGGTTAGACATTGGCGTCAGTATACTCCAGAGCCTATGGAGATGCGAACCCATAACTTTGCAATGTCTCCTCATACGGCCGATACCGAATGTGTAAGGCAGTTGCGTGAACAGGTTCGACTTTATAAGAACGCAACTAGAAAGATGAAGACACTTGCATTGTGGAATTTGAGGTCTACCAGGTCTGCCTTGAAGGATGTTCAAGAGATGATTGATGTGATCGAGGATTTATATGGAGATTCCGCATTTGAGGAATTTGAAGAAAATCTACCACCTAAGTGAAGACTTGTATTGTGATATGTACGATGAACTCACCAAAGGAAACTTTTAAGAACGCCGCATCAATTCTCAGCCTCGTTTGGAGTGTTGGTAAATTGCAAGACTGGCTTCAAAAAAATCAATACTAATGACTTCACCACAAATAATATCAAGGACCGCATCTCGTTTGAATGTCATGAGGCGTCATCTCAACGCACTTGCATTGAATGAGAGTGTTCTATTTCCTACGCCACAAATTGAACTGGAAGAGCATGTGACGATGAATTCTTCGTATAGTATTCAAGTCCATGTTAGACATGATGAGAAGTTAATTGATTTTGTCACTGAGTTTATGTCCCCCAGTGAGAAAAGAAATGTTTATCTTCGTCAGAAACGTATGATGCGTGAGTTGTATCCTCATTACCTCATTACTGAAAGGCACAATTAAAAAGACGAAAAAAAGAAGCTTAAGTCGATAGATATATTTGTAATCATATAGAAACATGATCTCTGCAAAACCCCTACTCTCAACCCCCGTGTCTCGTGTACCTTTCAGATACAAGAGACGAAAGATCTCTCGTGTATGTAAAAGTTACTATACCATTGATGAGAACAACACAACACCGTTAAGTGAAACTAATAGGAGTGATCTGTTTCATATTATAACGTTTCATTGTCCCGACAAGGAGGAGGGTGTTTATGCTGTTCGTAAACTCAATAAGGATGGTTTACCTATAAATTATATTGTCGCTTGGAGGAATTTTGATGATGCTTTTCGTTACAAGACTCTTCTTGATGCAGAGATGGATTATTCGTCATATATACAATTTGCGTCACGTTTCGAGCTTGACCACATGTGTGAAATTGGTAATTATGCATGTCGTGTAGTGAATGATAATGTTTTAGTAACACCCCCGGGTGAGACTATCAAGACCACTGATTGGGAACGTCGATCAGATTTACTTAATGGTAAATGGTCGGTACGTGAAAAAAATGAAGATCCTCCAGAGTGGCCATAGAAGAATATTTTTATAAATATATGAGTGTTTACCAAAACCGAATGATTCGGGCGATGTATAAAGATGTCTATTTACCGATAGTTTGTTATGCATCGAGGAAATCATTCTACACACAACTTGGATATTGCAAGTGTATGATGCAATGCAAGTTTATGGCTGTTAGGGGTAACGAGGCTCGTGAATTACGACAGAATCGAAACTATCCACACTCCCCACCGGAGAAAGACCCTCAATAATTGTGCTATTCTGAACACAATGATGATCATGAAGATCTGCTACAGTATTGAATGAAATCCAGCACTTATTACATCGAACTGTACCGTATCCATGTAATAATTTTCTATTCAATTCCTTAGTTTCATGTCTTGTCATATGTTCTACAAGATCATCTAAACGTTCAAAATTCTTACCGCATACGTCGCATGAGCAAGTGAAAAATTGTTCAAAGTTTCTACGCGTTTGTCGTCTTTTTCGAAACCATTCTACGATTTCTGGTAGACACATATAGTATAATCACACAATTTCTCTAACCTAAGTCAACTCGTATAAAGAAATGATATCATCCTTAACTATGGCTTGTATGCAGTATATCGCATTCGACTTCGAGACTTCAGGTCTCCCCGAAGGTCGACGAAATGTAGTCATTACACGTGATAACCTGAAAAACTTTGATACATGTCGTGCAGTCAGTTTGTCTGCCGCCCGCTTTTCACAACGTGGACGTCTTATTGATACTTTTGATGCGATTATTCTTCCGACGGATTTCACTATCAGTCAAGAGTCCATCGATGTTCACGGGATTACTAATGAAAAGGCTTTGCAAGAGGGTCGACCATTTACCGAAGTCTTCACTGATTTCATTAAGTTTATTGGTCCACGAACCAAAACTATGGTGGCTCACAATGCTGCTTTTGATACGAGTGTCCTTCGATCCGAGATGATTCGTCACAATCTGAACATGAACCTGATTGATGATCTCATCTTTCGTTGTACTCTTAAATTGTACAAGGAGCGATTTCTAAAGCCCATTCGCTTGGGTGTGTTGTACGAGGAGATCTTTGGCACAGAGTTTGAAAATGCTCACAATTCCCTTGCCGACTGTATTGCATGTGGAAAAGTGTACCCGTTTGTGATTGGCAACACGAAATCGTTCAAACCTCTTGGTATTCCGCGAGTTATCATTGGTGCCTCATCTGTTTCTACAGCCATTGGTATCGGTTTCAAGAAACAGGCTGAGTACCTCGCCGATCTCTGGAAGAGGTACAGTCCAGACACATTCGAAAGCCAGACGAAGGAGGAGAAAGCCTTGGAGATTTTGGCAACCAACGACGCATCTCGTAAGATCCTTGAAGATGCAAGATCCTTCAAGTCCGAGAGGAGTGATGATGTAAACCAGAAGATACGATCTATCTTCCACCAGGTTGAGAGATCCGGTATTGCCCCCTCTGACATGGCTGCGGCCAAGGAGTATCTCAGTAAGACTCTTTCTACCAATCATGGAACCAAGAATGAACACAAGACGGCTAACTCTGATACGGCTAAGTTGTTTGAAGATGATACGTATTACTCTCTTGATATTTGTGAGATTGAGGGTACAGTGTATCAGATTTGTGGACGAGTTGACAGGATCCAGATGAACGAGGATGGATCCAGGACATTGGTTGAAATCAAGAATAGGACGAAGGATCTATTCAGGCGTGTGAGGGATTACGAAGAGGTTCAGTGTCAGACGTATTTGCAGCTACTCGGTGACATCGAGTTCTGTCGTTTGATTGAACAGTACAACGAGGAGAAGATGAGTTATCTTATCCAAAAAGATGACGAGAAGTGGAAGAATGAGATTTTTCCCAAGCTAGTGAATTTCTGTGAAGTTTTCCATGACATGTTGAGCAAATAGAAAATCTGAGTTTTAATTAAGATGTCTAGTCGGAGGAATAATGCTTCGCCAATGAACATTAATCAGGGTAACACAAGTAGGTTGATACCCACAAATTATATGAATGTAAACCGTGTTCCGTCGGCTATTTTGAAGAAACGTAAGCGTAACACACGTAATAATGCTGGTAGAAAACCAAAACGTGCGGACTTATCCATGATTGCCGAGATTGGGAAGGTTTCAAATGACAAACTTAATATTCGATTACCTAAACGCATTGTAAAAGAGTTGAGAGAGTTGAACGACAAGTCATCTAGGGATAGGTGGGAATATGGTGGTAAAATAGAATTTAGACCTAACACCAACCGAACAATGGTTAAGTTCAACAACCCTAACAGGCTTACATCACAATTGAGGGATCAGATTACTAGTGAGACGTTCCAAATGATACAAAATTCTTATATTTCTTATCATACTCACCCGACTGCTTATACTCCAAACAATTTAAAAAATAACAATTCTATGAACTTGAATAAACCAAACAATGTACGTAAAATACTCGTGACACTTCCAAGTGGTGCAGATATGTCGACGTATGTAACTACTTATCCAAATATGCAAGCTAATATTATTGCAGATGAACACGGTTATTATGTTATAGATTTAATTGAGACAACTGGTAGAGATAAACCATCAGCAGATGAAGTCAATAGAACAATGTCGTGGTTTCGTGATCAGGATTACCTCAAGTCTAGGTTCAGGTTGATTGATGGTTATGAATATTTTGAAACCACACTTACTGAATGGAAAAATATGATTGTTCGTGAAATGAATCCTTTTATGACCAGAGTATATGGTATATCTATCAAGTATTATGGATACAACGATGAACCAGCTGTGATCACATTGGCTCGTACGTAAAATAAATTTATGTTACCATAGTAAGAATGTCAGCCGGTGAAAATGTGGCGACTATTACAGCCCTTGTGACTATCGTATTCAGTATGATAGTTTTAGGATGGGCTTTGTTTTATAAATGCACTGATTCGACATTCAAGACTGATGATTTGGCTGTCGAAAAATGCTTCTCTTTTTTAGCTGTCCCTAAAAAGGAAGAGCCAAAGGTTGTAGAATCGAATGAACCTGTCGCATTCTTTTCAGACTCTGGTCCGGGTGTTAGTATGGTCCAATCTAATAACGAAGATGATGATACCGATGATATTATGGATCAAGATAGTATTAAATATATGAGACGTTTCCGAGAAGCTAGGACTAAAGTGACTTCTGATAAATTTTTTGACGTTCGTGCTGCAGATGTATACAATTGTGCAAAAATATGTGCTACCGATGAAATCAAAATAGACGAGGATGATCCAGAAACGGAACAATGTGGTGGATTTACCACCGAACTAGAAGATTCGACACCGGATGACGGGCGTGTTATGTGTCGTTTGTACAAAAAAGATAACCTAAGTGAAACCGGAGTACGAAGTTACGCAACTGTTTCTTACATAAGAAAATAATGGATAGTATCATCAACGAAATCGAATCACTCATTGACATTGTAAGAGCTTTACACCCCGCGAAGGTGGTTGAAGAACCAAAAAAGCGTGTAAAGCGTATCAAGGAAGTGAAACGCATACCCATTCACAATCATTCGATCGACGAAATGTTTCACCAGGATTGTGAATTGTGTAGAACGCATGGAAATGTTTTCAATATGGAGTTACCTGACGTATGTTTCGAGGTAATGTAAAAATAAAATGTGACGTAAAAATAAGAATGGCACAGGGAGCTGTAATTCTCATATTATTTGCTTTCTGTATATGTCTATCATGCATATCTTCTAGTGCAGTTGGTAGTGGTGTATTCTATGCCTGTAGTGACGGTACTATGTCACCAGGGGAATTCGACTTTAATAAATGTTTGAATTTTGGAACAGATGATGTCCTTCAGGGAACCGATGCCTTAACTGGTTTGAATCTTAGTGACGACAGTTCAGACGAACCTGCGTCAACGGATTTAATGGGTGGGGCATCTGACACTTTAGTGCCTGATGGACCTGTGGACGTTGACGAGGCGAGTGGGGACGCTGAATTCTTAGATTTCTTTGGTCAAGCGTCTAAAGAGTACATTGATGGTCAGGGTACACTGGCTACGGGAGTTAATACAAAGGCGGCATGTGCACGTGCTTGCTACAATGACGAGGTTCCTATGAAAGATGAGCTTGATAAATGTATGGGCTTTGTATCCGATGGACGTAGTAGGTGTATTTTATACCCTTCCCAAGATAAGGTACGCGGAACAAATTTACCTGGACGTGAGAAATCGTATACTCTCAAGCGTCCCAAGGATGGAGCGGTTACTTTCCACACTTTCAACAAAAAGGCTTTACAAACTAATTTCCAATTAGATGGTGGACCCAAAGAATTTGCTGGCGGTGGTCGTAGTCATGACGTGGATTGTAAAGATCCTCAAACTGGTGCAGATGGTTTAATGACTGGGTTTAAGTTTAATCCTCGAGGAGGTGATGTAAATGTTGCATACAGTTGTCTATTTAATCCAGCGATTACGCGAGGTAGACAAAATGCAACCAAGCATTCGTCATCTGGTTCAAAACATAAGTGTGGCGGAAAACGCAACGAATTCGGTTATATGGCGGCGGGCGAACAACCCGGAAATGTAAGTTGTGGTAACAATTTTATTACTAGATGGAAGGTTAGGCAATGGTCTAACTCAATGGCTATAGATTATAATTGTTCTAATCAGGCAACAGCTGACCCACTTGAATGTGAAGAAAACTTAGAAACTGATGGAAATTTTGGTAGAGCTTGTACAGCTGGATCGATGGCTAATCATCCAGTAAGGTGTCCGGCTAATAAAGCCCTAACAGGTTTTAGGTGGAATGGTGATGGTAAAATTGTGTTTACATGTTGTCCCAAACCTGCTCCAGGGATGGCGGAAGTAGGAACATCCGCCTCGAACACACAAATAGCAGCTGACCAACAGGCTGCTACCGATGCTGCTGCCGCTGCTGCCGCTGCTGGTTCGTGTAAAAAGACGGGAAGCGGGCGTGCGTGTTTTAATTCCAAATGTCCAGAAAAAACAGATGCAGCTTCATGTAATGCACATAGGTGCTGCACTTGGAGTTAATAAGTGGATTTACACCACCATTCATTTAGACCCAGATATTCAAATACTAAATGTATCAGGGCACCGGCAACAAATAGTGCAATCATAGGATTTTTAATAAATATGGTAAGACCATAAAAAAACATAAGATTCATAATACCAATCACGATGGCTTCAAACATCACAGTTTGCAGGGATCGCATTTATAATAGGTTTAGAATAAAATATCTGTTGATAATAATAATGAATGGTGTCGTCGTAGCACTCATGTTACTTTTAGTTTTATTAGTAATAGGTGCTGTAATTTACTTTACCCAACTACAGGAAACCGAGACTGAAGATGAAGATATCGATACCGATTTTGCTCCAGTTGAAACCATCCAGGAAATCCCAGAATCGGATCCAGAACCAGACCAGGATGAATTTGATATTGTAAATGGTTGGATTTATGATACCAAGTATAATTACAAACTTGGAATAAAGGAAGATGGAACTCTTGGTGCTTCGGAATACAATGCTGAAACACCTGACCAGACTTCTAAATGGTCGTTTGAACCATCTGGTAGTGGTTTCCATATTGGATCCACTAATGGTAAATTTCTGAAGATTACATCAGCGGGTGCTGCTCTTACTAGCAAGGCCACTGGTACTGCTAAGATTATGTTAAATCAAAATGGAGAGGGGGTTACACTTTCCAACAGCACTAAGAAATACTTCATAAAACTCGAAAAGTCCAAGATTACGATAGTTCGAGATGCGGCTTCTGCTTCTACGTTTATGATAGATGCCAGTCAGTATTACATTAAGAACTACTCATCTGATAAGCATAGTAGTGGAACGGGTGGGGATTCGGTAATTGATACTTTGTCTAACTTTGGTGTATCGTGTGCGTCTGGTGTCCTCTCTAAACTCGGTATGTCAAAGCAAGGAAGTAAATACCAGTACGATTATGGGTGTGTCGAGGGAGAAGCTACATCTGGCGAACTTCTTGGTTCTAAAGAACTAGAGGAAACCGACTTAAAGAGTCTGGAAGGTTTAAGGGGTGCTGGTTTCCAGGTTAAATGTGATGAGGGGGCTTTAGCTAATTTCAAATTACTTGATGCGGGTGACGGAAAGGCTTCTTATGAGTATGACTGCCGTGATGTTGCACTTGGTACCGAGGAAGACAAGGTTGCATCCACGCCCTTTGATTTTGGTACCATGGAGAATAAACCAATTTTAGACCCCATTGTTGGATTATCCGATCTTAAGTGCAAGGAAGGTCATGTACTTACAGAATTTAAATTTACACAAGGAGAGGGTGAAGGTAACGCGGGTAAAACACAGCTATCTGGAATTTGCAAAAAAATAGCAGCCTAAGTCGAGGCAAACTAATGAATGATTAAGTAAAAATGAATCCAGAGGAAATTGTCAAAGTAACTGAGCTTGTTCAAGTGTTGCGTGATGAGGTCGCACAATTGAAGAAGTTTTTGAACCCCATCGAGCATTGTGGTGGGACTACAACCAAGGGAGCACCATGCAGGAATAGATGTGTTCCTGGAACCAAATTCTGTAAAAAACACACAGTTGGTTCCAAAAAAGTGGTTCCAGTTTCTGAACCGGAACCAGAAATTGAGAACGCCGATTCTGACTTTGAAAAGAAGTTGTCCGCTTTGATTCAGAGTGAGAACAAAACATTCGACTGGGCAGACAGTGACATTGACGACGATTGTCTTCCTGAACTCGGTAAAGAATTTGTTGTCTAATGATAAGATGGCAGAGTTATTGATTCTGTTTTTGATACTATTGTGTATTGTGTTGATAGTATCAGGAATCATGTACAAGTGTACTGATGGTACAATGAATGCTTCTGATTTTTCATTTAAAGGTTGTTTCAGTTTTGGTGATGGGTCGGATGATAAACCTCAGGAGGATAAAAGTGCTACAGAAGAAGTTACGGCGAGTCCCTTATTATCCGATAGCTCTTCGATGGGAAACTTGATAGGTTCTGGTTCCATAGACAATGAAGATGATGAGGGTGAAGTAGATTATAGTTCTTATATGGATTATTATAAAAGCAGTACAACTCCTGTTAGAGCACGAGAAGAGATATTACAGGTATGTCGTGGTATTCGAGATAATAAATCGGGTGGATGTGGTGCGGATCCTGTAATGGTAGATACTGACCCACCTATAAAAATACATATAGATTATTTAGATGTTGACGCGAAGAATGGAGTAGGAGAGTGTGCTAAAATATGTTATGATCAAGATGAGACAATAGATGGTAAAGCTTGTAATGCTTTCCAAATGAATAACGATAATAAAAAGTGTAGATTGTTTTGGAGTCAAAGTGAAAGTGTAGATAATGGGGGTAGAACTAATAAAGTATATAGATTAAAAACCACTAGAGGATCTGCTGATCATGAATCCGAACTTGAAAGTAAGTATTACAATGGTAGTAATGTGATAACGTTTTCTTCAACGGGTTACAAAGATACAAAATATGAATTCTATCTTGGACAATATAATGTACCCCATGAACAGGGAGTTAATTCCATAATAATCCCCGAAGACAAGTGTGTTTTAGGTTTTAGTGACAAGGATCTTGGAGGTAAGCGTTTAGGTAGTTCATATTTTGGAATGGATACAAGTCGTACTACACTTGATGGATCGGGCAACCCCACCCCCATTAAATCGGTTGATATAGGGTCTTGGGAAGACGGTATATGTACATGGTATCCTAGAGATGCAACTGCCGCTGAAGAAGATGGTACTGCCACTATAGACATGACCACCTCGACTGCGGACACGGCGGATCAGGCTCCTGCGGCTGATTCTACTCCTGCTACCGGTTCATGTCGGAAGACGAACACTAACATAACATGTCGAGGGACCAGATGTTCAGAAAAAACAGATGCAGCTTCATGTAATTCACATAATTGCTGTACTTGGAGTTAAAAGTTGTTTCCTAGATAAATCAAATATTGAATGAGAAGTTGTAGATTGTATGGAATATTAG
>TARA_B100000401_G_scaffold180761_1_pt1 | contig 10627 bp, 10 predicted proteins | sample TARA_B100000401 | Tara Oceans TARA_B100000401 (sample SAMEA2620786) | marine metagenome | biome: marine biome (ENVO:00000447); feature: surface water layer (ENVO:00002042); material: "saline water (ENVO:00002010), including plankton (ENVO:xxxxxxxx)" | depth 5 m
TAAGAGAAAAAATAGGAGAAAATTTTATTAAAACCATTAAAGGCGTTGGTTATAAATTTGAAGTCCCAACAAAAAATTAATTTTTTATTTCCAATGTTAAATTAACGTTATTAAAAAAAATCATTAATTTATTATTTGTAAATTGTAATTGAATTATGCTATAAAATGGGAAATTCAAAAGCTATTTCATTACTTTTCGGTTTAATCGTTGGCGTTATTTCAACTTTTTCAGCTTACATATTAGCAGAAATGGAACCGACAAAACTTGGTTCAATCACTATAATTTCATTTGCATCTTCAACTTTATTATTTGCAATAATTACTGAGTATTTGTTTGATAGAAAAATCGCATTAATCTATAAATCTTTTGATAAGCTTAAAAAGAAAGAATTTGATGATTTAGAATATGATAATAGTATAATAAATTCTATTAATCCTCTTAGAGGGATCAATAATCAAATTACTTCCTATGCAAAATTAAAACAATTGGAAATTGATGAATTAAAACGTTTAGAAGAATTTAGGAGAGATTTTTTGCAAGATGTTTCTCATGAGCTTAAAACTCCTATTTTTTCTGCTCAAGGGTTTATTCATACCCTTATAGATGGAGCTATTGAAGATGAAAGAGTAAGATCAAAATTTTTAAGAAAAGCTGCCAAAAGCCTTGATTATTTAGACCTTCTTGTAAGAGACCTTTTAACGATTTCTCAGATGGAGAGTGGAGAAATAAGAATGAAAAAAGAAACTTTTTGTATAAACGAATTAATAAATGAAACAATTGAACAGCTTGAACCTAGAGCCTCAAAAAATAAAATTAGTTTAATAAATAAAAATTTAAATGGTTCTGGAAAAATTTTGGTAGTTGCAGATTATTATAGAATTTATCAAGTACTTAAAAATTTAGTAACTAATGCTATTAAGTATTCAGATCCACGTACTTCAGTAACTGTGTATATTACAAAAAGAAAAAAAGTTGCTACAATACATGTAGAAGATCAAGGAAAGGGAATAGCTAAAAATCATAGAAAAAGAGTTTTTGAAAGATTTTATAGAATTGAAAAAAGTAGGTCAAAAGAAAGGGGAGGTACAGGACTTGGTTTAGCTATATCAAAACATATTATAGAAGGGCATAAAACAAAAATTAAATTAAAAAGTAAAGTTAATTTTGGTTCTACATTTTCTTTTAACTTAAAATTACTTCCTAAGAAGATTAAAAAAAGACAAAAAATCGCTCAAACATTAAATTAACAGTTTTATAATTATTTTATTTATACTGTTGCTTTTAATTATTAATAAATCTATTTTTGCTCACATTTTAAAAACAGATAATTGGATTCAAATAGTTTTAAAACAAAGTCAGTAGATATAAAGACATTACAAAAGTCTTGGTTTGTAGTGGATGCAGACAATAAGGTATTAGGTAGGTTATCATCTGAAGTAGCTAAAATTCTTAGAGGTAAGAATAATTCCTATTTTACACCGAATTTTGATTGTGGAGATTATGTTGTAGTAATTAATTCAGATAAAATTAAATTGACAGGAAAAAAATGGAAAGAAAAAAAATATATTAGACACACGGGATATCCAGGTGGTCAAAGAGAAACTACTCCATTGAAGTTAAAAGAAGATAAATCATCAAAATTTATTATTGAAAAAGCAGTTAGGGGGATGCTTCCAAAAAATAGATTAGGAAGAAAGTTATTTAACAATTTATTTGTATACGAGGGAACTGACCATCCTCATGAGGGACAAAAACCAAAAGAAATTAAATTATAATATGGTAGAATATATCAATTCAATAGGAAGAAGAAAGACATCAGTAGCAAGAGCTTATATGAAGGCTGGTGGTAAAGGTCAGATAACTATTAATGATAAAAAGTTTGAGAAATATTTTGTATCAAAATTGTTACAATTAATTGTTAAACAACCCCATGATTTAATTGGTATATCTAATGACTTTGATTTCAAAATAAAAGTTTTTGGTGGTGGCTTGAAAGGTCAAGCTGAGGCAATTAGGTTAGCAATTGCGAGAGCATTTGTAAAAAATGACCCTGAATGCAAACCTACTTTAAAAAAACAAGGTTTATTAACTAGAGACCCTAGAATGGTTGAGAGGAAAAAATATGGAAGAAGAAAAGCAAGAAGAGCATTCCAGTGGGTAAAAAGATAATTATATAAGATGGATAAACTTAATCATAAAGAGTTATTAAAAGCGGGAGTTCATTTTGGGCATCTCACAAGAAAGTGGAATCCTAAAATGGCAGAATATATTTTTATGGAGCAAAATGGAATTCATTTGATTGATTTGAATAGAACTATTGATTGTGCTTTTACTGCTGTTACTTCTTTGAAAAATATTGTTAAATCTGGTAGAAAAGTTATGTTTGTTGCAACTAAAAAACAAGCAAAAGATTACGTATCAAAGATTGCAAAAAAACTGAATATGCCATTCGTAACAGAAAGATGGCTTGGAGGCATGTTAACTAATTTTTCAACAATTAGAAAATCATTGAAAAAACTTTCTTCATATGAAAATCAAATGAATAGCGAAACTTTTGAATCAGATTTTAGGAAAAAGGAAAAACTTACGATTTCAAGAGAAAAAGCTAAGTTAGAAAAAGTTTTAGGAGGGATTACTTCGTTAACAAGAATTCCTGCTGCTATATTTATTGTAGATATAAAATTTGAAGAAATTGCATTGAACGAAGCAAAAAAACTTAATCTTCCAATTTATGGTTTGGTTGATACGAATTCGAACCCTAATCTAGTTGATTTTCCTATACCAGCGAATGATGACTCATTCAATTCCATTTCTTTTTTATTGGACTATGTTGCTAAAGGTATTCAAGAGGGATTAGATGAAAGAGAAAAGTTAAAAGAAGAAATTCGAATTAAAGAAGAAAAAGAGGCTGCCTTAAAAGAAAAGGAAGCAACAGAGCAAGCTATGAAAGAAAAAAAAGAAACTCTTAAATCTAAAAAATCTTAATTTTTTTTAATCAATTTAATTATGTCTACAAATATTACTGCTAAACAGGTTAATGAACTAAGACAGAAAACTGGTTCTGGAATGATGGATTGTAAAAAAGCTTTAGTTGAATCTAATGGCGACTTTGAAAAAGCAATTGATATTTTAAGAAAAAAAGGTCAAAAAGTATCAGCATCTAGATCTGATAGAAAAACTTCTGAAGGGGTAGTGGTGTATAGATTAAATGATGAAAATTCAAAAGGATTTATACTTTCTTTTACTTGTGAAACTGATTTTGTTGCAAAAAATGAAGATTTTTTAAATTTAGCTAATGCTATTATTGATATATCAAGAGATATGGATGCAACTTCTTTAGATCAAATTTTATCTTTTGAATTAAATGGTCAATCAGTTGAACAAAGTATTGTTGATTTAGTTGGAAAAATTGGTGAAAAAATTGAAATATCAGACTATAAAGCTCTTTCGGGAGAAAAAATAGTTCCTTATATTCATGCTGGAAACAAATTGGGTGTTTTAGTTTCTCTAAAAAATGTTGCTAATTTAGATTATACATCTATTGGTAAAGATGTTGCAATGCAAATTGCTTCTATGAATCCAATAGCATTAGATAGTGATGGTGTTGATCAATCAATTATTGAAAAAGAAATAGAGATAGGGAAAGAACAAGCTCTAAAAGAAGGTAAACCTGAGCAAATTGTTGAAAAAATTGCGCAAGGAAAGCTTCAGAAGTTTTTAAAAGATAATACACTGTTAAATCAACAATTTGTGAAAGATAATTCTGTAACTATTAAAAATTATCTTTCATCTTTTTCTTCTGATTTGACTATTGAAAGTTTTATTAGAATTTCAATTGGATAAAATATACCCAATAATTATTTATTCATTAATTCTTCAATTTCCTCTGGTAAAATGGGTATTTCATTCATTAAATTAATATTTTCATTTTCTCCCACAAGAATATCATCTTCTAATCTAATACCAAGGTTTTCCTCTTTAATATATATACCAGGTTCAACTGTAAATACATTCCCAATCTCTATTTCACAATCGAAATTTCCAACATCATGTACATCTAGCCCTAAATGATGTGATGTTCCGTGCATAAAGTATTTTAATGAAAGTGGATTTTTTTTATCTTGTTTTCGAACTTCATTTTTATTTAATAAACCGACATTGATTAGTTCACTTTCCATTATTTTTTGTATTTCTATATGATATTGATTTATTGATATTCCAGGTCTTAATATTTTAGTTGCCTCATTTTTAACATTTAATACTGCGTTATATATTTTTAGTTGTCTAGAAGAAAATTTTCCATTAATTGGAATAGTTCTTGTCATATCAGACTTATAATTAGCAAATTCTGCAGCCACATCCATTAGAATCATTTCATTATCCTTGCATATAGAATTATTGATATTATAATGCAAACAACATGCGTTGATTCCAGCAGCAATTATTGGTTCATATGCAAAACCTTTGGATTTATTTTTTATAAACTCATGAATATACTCTGCTTCTATTTCATATTCCCATACATTTGGTCTAACAAAATTTAAAATCCTTCTAAAACCTTTTTCTGTTATCTTACATGCTTTTGTTATTAAATCAATTTCAATTTGATTCTTAATCATTCTTTGATTACTTAAAATCGGATAGGATTTTAAAAATTTATGATTTTTATATTTTTTTGAGAAATATTTAAAAAACTTTTCTTGATTCGTTTCAACTCTATTTACAGATCTTGGATGTTCATTTTTTTCGAAATAAATATTTGAACATTTTGATAAAATTTTTTCTAATATACTCTCAAATTTATTATTCCAGCGAACTGTTTTTATACCTGATAAATTAGTACACTCTTTTTTAGTTAATTTATTTCCTTCCCAAATAGAAATTAATTCATTAGTTTCTTTCATGAACAAAATTTCTCTGTACTTTTCATCATGATAATCAGGTGCAATAATTAATATTGAGTCTTCTTGATCAATACCAGATAAATATAAAAGATTCGTATTTTGAACAAACGGCATGGTACCATCTGCGTTAGTTGGCATAATATCATTTGATAAAAATATTGCAACAGAATTTGGCTTCATTTTATCAACAAAGTCTTTTCTGTTTTTAATAAATAATCTTTTATCTATAGGTGGATATTTCATTAATATTTCATTAATCTTTAATCCTAAATTAATGTTTTTAATCTAATAAGTATATAATTTTGAAAGAAATTAAAACTAATAATAGAATGGATTTTATTGATAAAAATCTTCAGTCTTATGTTGAATCTCATTCTGATTCTGAAACTGAATTGTTAGAAGAAATTAATAGATATACTAATTTAAATGTTTTAAATCCTCGAATGTTATCTGGCCATTTACAAGGAAGAATATTAAGTTTTATTTCAAGAATGATTAATCCAAAAACAATATTAGAAATAGGCACATATACTGGCTATTCAGCTATTTGTTTATTAGAAGGACTTAAAAAAAAAGAAGGGAAAATAATTACTATTGATAAAAATGATGAAATTTCTGAAAAGGTTAAATTTTTTTTTAAAAAATCTAAAAGTTTTGATAAAATTAATTATTTAATTGGCGATGCAGTCACTATTATATCTAAATTAAAGGAAACTTTTGATTTAGTTTTTATAGATGCAGATAAAGAGAATTATTCAAAATATTTTGATCTTGTTTTTCCAAAATTATCAAAAGGTGGATTTATTATAGTAGACAATGTTTTATGGAGTGGAAAAATTTTAAACGAAAAAAAAGATAAGTTGACCAAAATTATTGATAATTTCAATAAAAAAATTTCTAAAGATAATAGAATAAGAAAAGTAATTCTTCCTGTTAGAGATGGAATCACTTTAATTCAAAAAAAATGAAGAAGTATATTTTTTTATTTTTTATTTTATTTTTTTTTATTGAGAATTTAAATTCTCAAAGTAAAGATTATGCTACTCCACAAGTTCCATCTTCATTTTTTCTAGATAATATGAAAATAGAAATAAATGATGATGCAAGAAAAGAAATTCAAAATGAAGTTGATGCATTACATTTAAATAGAAAATATTTATTGCTTATACTAGATAGAGTATCGATTTACTTTCCAATAATTGAAAAAATCTTAAAAGAAGAAAATATACCTGATGATTTCAAATACCTTTCTATTCAAGAAAGTTCTTTAATTTCTGATGCTGAGTCAAGCTCTAATGCGGTTGGCTTCTGGCAGTTTAAATCTGAAACTGCAAAATCACATGGCCTTCAAATAAATAAGTTTGTTGATGAAAGGTTAAATATTATCTCTTCAACCCGAGCAGCATGTTCATATTTGAAAGAAAATAATTTTTATTTTGATAACTGGATTTATTCTCTTTTATCTTATATGACTGGTTTGACAGGTGCACGCTCAATAGTAGATGAAAAAATGTATGGTGCAAAAAGGTTAAAAATTGATAAAAAAACTCATTGGTATATCAAAAAGTTCATTGCTCATAAGGTAGCTTTTCAAGAAGAACTTAACCATAAAAACTCTGAAAACATTATTCTTAAAGAATATTCCAGTTATAATAATAGATCGATAAAAAGTATTTCAGATGAATTTGATATTGATTATGATAGATTAGTTTCTTATAACAAATGGGTAAAATCAAAACAAATTCCTGATGATAAAAACTATTTTGTAATTGTTCCAATTAATCAAAAAAATATTTTAGCTTTTCAAAATATTAAGATCGATGCAGTTTCTGAAAATACAGTTTTATATAATGAATCAGAATCAGAATTTAATAAAAATATAATATCAATAGCTAATTTGGCTATAATTTATTTGAATGGTCTTCCAGCTATAATTGCTGATTCATTAGATTCCTTTAATAGTATTTCTAAAATTTTTAACATTTCTATTGAGAATTTAAAAAAATATAATGATATGGATGATAATCAAAAAATAGAAAATGGAAATATTTATTATTTAAAGAGAAAAAGGAAAAGAGCTAGAGTTTTCACATATAATCCTCACGGTGATGATACGCTTTGGAACGTTTCTCAAAAATTTGGTATTCGCCTTTCAAGTCTAAAAAAATTAAATAATATCCAAAACAATCAATTACCATTAAATAAGAAAATTATTTTGAGAAATAGTATATGGTTTTAAAAAAAAATTATTTTATAATCTTTTCAATTATTTTACCATCTTTTTTACTTTTTAATAGTAGTTTTTTATCTCCATAATGGGTTGTCTCTTCTTTTACCAAATAATAGTTTTGATCATAATCTTGTAACGTATTTATTTTTTCAACTCCTTTTTTGCCTCTCCATAAATCTAGTTTTATTGGTTCCCATTTTTTACTCTTAATGGATTTGTATGATGCATCAATGATTGCATTTACAATATAACCATCATAAAATGTTTCTCTTGGGGTTTTATTTTTTTCAAGACTGTCAAACATATCAGCAAACATATGATTATAACCAAGTTCATTTAGTTCATCACCTACTGGGAATAACCAACCAGAATCAGATTCAGCTTTTTCTGCAACATAATCACTTCCTTTGCCTGTTGTAAACATTTCAAAACCAGTTCGAAGAAATGAATTTACCCATATTGTTCCTTCAGTTCCCATAACTTCATCTCTTAAATCCATTCCACCTCTAAACGTCCAACTTACTTCAAATTGACCAATGGCACCATTTTCGTATTTAACTAAACCAATAGCATGATCTTCTGCATCAATAGGTTTTACTTGTGTATCTCCCCAACACATAACTTCTATTGGTTTAATATCTTTACCTATATAACTTCTTGCTATTTCAATACAGTGACAACCTAAATCTAGGATACAACCTCCACCAGCCAATTCTTTATCCCAAAACCATTCACTATGTGGTCCAGGATGAGTTTCTCTTGATTTTGCCCAAATTATTTTTCCTAAGCTTCCTGATTTTACACTTTCTAAACCCTTTAAGAATTTCGGTGTATAGCAAAGGTCTTCAAGATACCCTGCAAAAATTCCTGCTTTTTCAACAGCTTCAACCATTCTTTTTGCTTCATCAGCATTTCTTCCTAAAGGTTTAGTACAAATAACAGATTTTTTATGTTTACAACATAAGTGAACTGCCTCTTCATGTAAATTATTAGGTAAAGATATACATACGACATCTACATCTTTATGAGAAATAGATTCTTCCATATTTGTTGTCCAGTGTGGAACCTTATAATCTTTAGCAAATTTTTTTGCGCTTTCTTCTCTTCTGGAATAAATTGAAATGACTCGATCTTTATTCCTATAACCATGTAATGAATCTGTATAGAATCTACCAATAAAACCTGATCCTAACATCGAAATTTTTTGCATAATTCTTTATTTTTTTTCTTTAAAAAATATCATTAAAAATAATAAAACAGCTCCAGAAATATAAGCTGGAATCATCCATATTTCTGCCCAATTTTTTATTCCATCAACAGTATAACTATCAGTTATTATTCCAGAAAACCAAGAGCCTATAGTCATTCCAATTCCATATGTTGCAACCGTAAATAATCCTTGAGCTGCATTTTTAATTTTTTCTCCTGCTTTATTTTCTGTATACATATATCCTGTAACAAAGAAAAAGTCATAACAAATTCCATGAAGAACAATTCCCGCCATCAACATCCAATAGTAATCATCACTCATATCACCATTTGAAAAAAAGAAAAATCTTAATGCCCATGCGGCTATTCCTATTATAAGAATATTTTTCACTCCTAATCTATAATAAAGTAATGGGATAGATAATATGAATATGGCTTCTGATACCTGCCCAAGAATCATTTTACCAGCGGCTCCCTCCATTCCTATGTCATTAAGAAAAACATTTGCAAATGAATAATAGAATGATAATGGAATACAAATTAAAACAGCAGATATAAAGAAAATCAAATACGATTTATCCTTTAGAAGTACCAGTGCTTCAAGACCAAAACTTGAACTATCTGTTTTTCCTTTTGGTGGTACATCTGGTAAAGTAAAAGAAAAAACCCCAAGTAGTATAGAGGCTCCAGATGCAATATAAAATGTATAAGGTAATGTAGTATTATTAGCTTCTAATCCTAAACCAAATTTTTGTCCGAATATAATATTAGAACCAATAACTAAACCTGCAATGATCCACCCAAAAGTTCCAAAAAATCTAATTATTGGAAAAACTTTTCCAGTATCACTGACATTAGCAAAAACAATATTATTTGAAAGAGCAACTGTGGGCATATACATTAATGAATAAAATAGTACAATTAACAAAAAAAGAAACGATGAAGAAACTTGAGTTAAATACAATAAAAGTAATCCTCCAATTAAATGTAACGCTCCCATTGCTTTTTGTGCAGAAAAATATCTATCTGCAATAGCTCCAACAAAAAAAGGAGAAATTATAGCTGCAAAAGCAAAGGCACTATAGGTATTTCCTATTTCAGCACCAGAAGAGTTCAATATTTTTGACATGTATGTTGCAGCAGTAACATACCAAGCCCCCCAAATAAAATATTGGAGAAACATCATTATAGATAGTTTAATATTGTTCACTATAAAGGATTTATTTACTAATAATGTTAAGTTAAAAAAAAAATATTTAAATTATGTTATAATAAAAAAAATTAGATTTCTTATAAATAATTTCAATTGATATAAATTATGAAAAAAATAAAAAAATCAAATCCAAGAAGAGATTTTATTAAAAAAAGTGCCTTATCGGCTGGAAGTTTTTTTATTGTACCCAGGTTTGTTTTAGGTGGAAAAGAATATTTGCCTCCAAGTGATAGATTAAATATTGCTGGCATTGGGGTAGGAGGTAAAGGAACCTCTGATTTATGGTATGCTTCAGATGAAGGAAAGGAAAATGTTGTGGCGTTATGTGATGTTGATATGGGTAAAATAAGTCAAAAGTCTAGAGAAAGATTTCCCAAAGCAAAATTTTATCAAGATTTTAGAGAGATGTTTGATAAAGAAAAAAATATAGATGCTGTTACAATTTCCTCACCAGATCATGTACATGCAATTCAGGCTCTCGCTGCAATGGATTTAGGTATTCATGTCTATGTACAAAAACCATTAACTCATAACATAAGAGAAGCAAGAATGTTAACTGAAAAAGCTAGAGAAAATAAAATTGTTTCTCAAATGGGTAATCAGGGGGCATCTAATACTGGAATGATACAAGCTCAAGAATGGTTTGATAAAGGTTTAATTGGCGAAGTAGATGAAGTTTTTGTTTGGACAAATAGACCCGTCTGGCCTCAAGGAATACCTGTTCCTAAATCAAGTGGATCTCCAGTACCTGAAGGATTAAATTGGGATTTATGGTTAGGTCCAGCTCCAAAAATAGATTATACAGATGCATATCATCCATTTAATTGGAGAGGATGGTGGGCTTACGGAACTGGTGCTTTAGGAGATATGGGGTGTCATTTGATTGATGTTCCATTTAGAGTTTTAGGTTTACACTATCCTAAAGCAGTAGAATGTAGTGCTGGCCAAGTATTTATTAAAATGTGGACTCCAGAATATATACCTGAAGGATGTCCTCCTTCTTCTTCTGTGACTTTAGATTTTGCAGCTACTGACAAAAATAAAATTCCTCTTAAGATGAGATGGTTAGA
>TARA_B100000401_G_scaffold136655_1_pt1 | contig 10556 bp, 16 predicted proteins | sample TARA_B100000401 | Tara Oceans TARA_B100000401 (sample SAMEA2620786) | marine metagenome | biome: marine biome (ENVO:00000447); feature: surface water layer (ENVO:00002042); material: "saline water (ENVO:00002010), including plankton (ENVO:xxxxxxxx)" | depth 5 m
CCTTTGGCGTCGAGACTTTCTCGTACGGTGAAGTTGAAACTTCCGAATCTGTTGGTTGGGACGCTTACAAGTGTGTCGTCGATGGAATTATGGAGATGCTGAACCGTACAGGTCTCGCGCATGGATATAGCTACAACACATGGAGTGATGTAGTCCAGTACGACAATGACTTCATTGAGAACTGGCTTCAGTCACCTCAAACTTCAATGTATTACTCACTCCAAGTAATGCAGAACACTCAAGCTAAAGACGACGCTCTAGCAGCACTAGACGGTGACTTTGGCACAATGTTCGGCTTTGACCATGAAGATGAGTTTGATGATGAAGTCTCTACCATCTTCAATGACCCAGCAGCCTGTGTTGGCTGCGCCGAGTAAACCCAACCATAACAACCAATGAAAGCAGCAACTCCTTACATTCATCTTCATCAGCGCAAGCGTACTTGGACGCCAGTAGCAGTTCAGGCAGGCACACTGCTTGACGGTGGCGAAGAGGTCATTCAACGAGCTTTAGCTCTTCGATGCCTTGAAATTCCTGTTGGTGACTTTATTAGCGAAGCTATGAAGGGTGACCTTCCTGATATCGAAGGATGTAAGGAGCTTCTGCTTTCTAATGTAAAAGATGAAGAAAAGCATGACATTGCACTTAATTTCGCTGCTAAAGCACATGGAGTCTCCTCTCGGATTGAGGCGGAAGCTCAAAAAATTTGTAAGGCTTGGCTGGAACTCGACCGTCATCCAGTTCTTAAAGCCGTGGTCCTTGAGAGATCCGTCTTCTTCGTTCTTCTACCGATCTTCCGATTCTTGGGAGACACAGGATTGCGCACGACAAGTGCCGATATCTCACGAGACGAGCAGACCCATGTCGCAGCTAACACGCTCGTCTGTGAGGCGCTCGGTCTTAAATCTGACAAGACCCTCAACAATCTCCGACGCGCTACGATTGCGTGGTGCCTTCAGTCGCTCAAGGGGGAGAGTGATAACAAACATCTCTCCGGCAACTTCTGGCTTGCGAGTTCAGATTCTCTCTATACCTCAGGCAAAGCCAAGGGATTAATTGAAACACGCAGCTCTCGAATGCCTGCGTTCTTTGAAACTAATAATGTCAACCTACCTCAATACGCTTAATGAAAGTGTTTGCTGGAGTGATAGCTCTGTTCTGTTTTATTCAGGGCTATCATATTTATTATCACAATCATTGTCCTACAAATAATTCAAATGCCTACTAAGATACATGTTATCGAAACAGGGATCTGCCCTGATACATTTGACGACTCACAATTACCTACTGACTTGTGCATTATCGACTATACTCAAAATGGCGTACGTCAGTTTGATGCAGTTCGTGCTAGCAAAAAAGTAGACATTTTCGATGAATACTATGATCGATTAAAAGGTAATGGTGAAATTCACGCCATTAAAGGTGGCTACGGACGAATTAAGCCTAAGCTATATAATGCAAACAAAAAGAATGACTAAATCAGATTACATTTGCCAACTGCTCAATATTGTCGAAGCTAAGGCACATAAATGCACCATCAAACAACTTAAACAACTTATTGCATCTCATGCATAATGCGAAGCTAATATGGATAACTCCAGATGCTGAAAAACTTATCGGGAAAATTGCCCGTGTATCTAATCCAAATAATGAGGACAATCCAAATGTCGAAGGACTTATCAAATACCTCATCAAACACAAACACTGGTCACCATTCGAGATGGCGTCCATGTGCGTCGAGATCCAGACTACTAGAGCTATTAGCCCGCAAATCTTGCGTCACAGATCATTCACATTCCAAGAGTTCTCGCAGCGCTATGCGATCCCAACAGATACGTTCGCAACCGTACTGCCCGATCTTCGAAGACAAGACCTAGAGAATAGGCAAAATTCCATTGATGATCTTCCGGCTGAAACTACGGAGTTCATGACGGAACGAATCGATAAACACTTCCGTGAAGCTGTTGATCTTTATCATTATATGCTTGATCATGATGTTGCTAAAGAATGCGCTCGATCTGTTCTACCTATTAATACAGTCACCCGACTTTATATGTCTGGCACTATCCGTAGTTGGTTGCATTACGTTGCTCTACGCGGTGACAACGGAACGCAGCGTGAGCATATGTCAGTCGCTAGATCTGTTGGCGAAATTTTAGCCGACCAAGTTCCTATCATTACTCGCGCAATGTGGGATTGATGATTATGATTAAGACTGACAAATTGAAAAGTCATAATGAACTTTATCGCCGCAACCGTTGAATTACGATCATTCATTTCAGATCCGATCAACGCTTATGGGTTGGACTATCGCGGTGCTGACGCTGTTATCCCCGCTGGCAATAGTAGCGGAGAGGTCAAACTTCGAGCGCTCTGCTATGACAGAACAGGAGCAAAACTTGACGCATTCCTTGATTGGAAAGCAGGCAGCCGTGCACTAATAACTGGATACATTGTTTTCTCTGACGATACTTCTCAACCCTTAGATCTCCTGGTTACAACCATGGAGTTCAACATTCCTCAAGATATGTATTGCAATCAAGTCGTTCTTGGTAATGCATTCTTCGGATCGGATGAAATAAAAGAGAGAAAGAACGGCCAACTTGCTACCAAAATTGGGACTACTCTTGACAATGCAGACACCACGACTTGGCTCTTTATGGAACTCCACGAGAGCCGCAAAGCTAAGCTCAATGATCGGCTCCGTAAAGGCAGGGGCATTTGCGTCCATGGTTACCTTCGTGAGTATCGCAAAGAAGGTGACACAAGTCCTTACCGAGCAGTCGTTGCAAATGACTTCAGTACTCGAAAAGAAAGAGAGAAATCTCAAGCTTCACGTGCTACTGGTAAAGCGGCGGGTTATGGAGCAGCAGATGTTGATCCGGTACCGGACTATTGATCACTGGTAAGTAACTGAATACCCCAAAGCCTCTATATGGGGCTTTTTTGTTGCAGCAAAATTTACAAGGTATAGATGTCCATGAAATCTATATTGCTGTCAGATGGCCTTACAGTATCAGGTGTAGTAGGTCTAGCAACTCCAGGCATGCCTTGTATATAAGCGTCGTCTAATGTTCCTTGACCTGTTCTTCGTCCAAGAAAGTCTTTGAGCAACTGTATCGTCACCATTGGTGGAACAGCTGCTTGATAGCTCCCTTCGCCGCTCATTGCACCTCCTAATTCAAATGCTTTTTGCTCTGCAAATGCATTTTCTAAAGCTGGATCAAGTTTAAATTCCCCTGCAAATCGCATGATAAATAATCTCACATTTATCTATTGTATTACTTATATTTAGAAGGTCCATGAATAATACAAATGACGCTACAAGTTCTGCCTCCCGAACTTCTGGAGGCTCCCAAAGACAAAATTGAAACCCGTGAACCTCAACCTTACTGGAAGCCCAGCTCACTCAAAGATGGAGAATCTGAAGAGTTCCGATTGCTGGGTTGTTATGAAACCGGTCATGCAATCATGGGCTGGCAGTACGCCAGTGAAGCTCGCGGCGATAACGGTGAACTTCGTTTTTCTGGTTACGTGGTTACTCGCTCTCATCCTGGGCAGCCTGATGACATCGCCAGAGAGACTGACTGGTCCAAACCAGATCGCCCCAAAATTGATGGCACATACGTTAAGCCAAGACGATTCCTTGCTTGGGTTGCAACATCTGCTTCTAGAGGACGACTTGAAGTCCTATTTATCGAGCAAAAATCGCTTCGTGAGCAGCTGACTGAAATCCTGCAAGAAGTTGAAGACTACACTTGGACTGATGATGGGCTCGCTAATTTCTCAATTAAGATCAGCCGTAAAGGTGCTGGCCTGGAAACTACATACTCAATCCTTCCGAAGGTACGTAAAGTACCGGATAAAATTGTTTCCGAATGGAAGACCTCACGAGATAGTGTATGGCTACCCAACTTCTTTGAAGGAAAGGATCCTTTTGACGGACGTCAAACTGATGAAAAAGGTTTGCCTGCTGGCGGAACGGATAAGCGCGGAGCCTATGTTGCACCAAAAACACAAAAGAAAAAGGTAGAAAATGAGCAAGAGTTCTAATAGACCACACTACGTCGATGAAGCAATTGAGACTGTCTATGTCTCTGTGTCTAATGAGCCAGACGAAATAACTGCCCCGGCATGGGTTAAACAGTATTTCCCTGGTTACAAGTGCTCCATCCTCACCCCTGCCAACCTCAAGAAAAAAATTAATTCTAGTTACGATGTCTAATGTAAATACCGACGGCCTGCCTCCTGAAATGCAGGCAAGGCTGGCTCAAATTATTGAAGGAGCTAAAGCACAGGCAGCGCCTCAGCAGCCTCCTGCACCAGCTTCTACCAAGCCTGAAGTTCGTCAACCTAGTTTGATGGACCACTGCATTGCTATGCGTCAGGAAATTGCCGCGCTTCGTCAAGAAACAGCAGCACTGACTCAGCAGATGAATGCAGTTGCTCAAGTTGTTGATGCCTGCGGTCAAGCAGTGGGGCAGTTATATGCCACGTTTCAAGCAACGACCGCAGTTACAGATCCAAGCACAACGTATTCGTCGCAGTTCCAAGAACAAGTGACAGAGGATGATTACTGATAAGCCCTACAGGATTCAAACTGCTAGTGGCTATCGTAAATACCTCTGTAGTGGTCTCTATATGCCGAGTGTGACCACGGTCCTTTCTGCTACTGAGACTGAAAAATCCAAAGCAAGTCTTAGAACTTGGCAACAAAATAATCCAGGTGCTCTTGAAGAAGCATCAACCCGTGGTTCTGCGATACACTTGGGATGCGAAAATTATCTTCGCGGTTTAGATCCTGGAGTTCCTGATCAATATCAAGACTTCTGGAATGGCATTACGGAGTACCTTGATTGGTTTGACGTTTTGCATTGGTCAGAGCGCCCTTTGCGACCTGACTGGAATCACCTTCGTTCTGACGATCGTGAAGTTGCCTACGTCTGGAGCACTGAGCATCTCTATGCCGGTTGTCCTGACTTGATTGGAGAAATCGGTGGCGTCAAAGTCATCGCTGACTTCAAGACCAGCAACGCTCCCTACTCCTCTGTGTTTCCTGAAAAGGGTGACCGTATAGGTTTTGGTGGGTTCCGGAAATACCAAAAGTGTGCTCAACAGATGTCGGCTTACCGCCTCGCATTAGAAGAGCGAACTGGATATAAGTGTGACGCAGCTTTGATTATCGTTTCAACTCCTGAAACATCTCAAGGCATCTTTATTGATGGCGAACAGATGGATCGGTTTGAAGCAAAGTTTCTAAAGCGTTGTAAACAGTTTCATGATATGGAGAGTGACGAAGAAAATTCTGCAAGTAGCAGTCAACAAGAACTGCCAAAATAAAAGCAACCCACAGCTGGTTGCACGTGGATGGTCAAACATTCTCGTAGAAATTGATTGGCTTCTGGATTGGGTGAAGGCTGGCTATGGCTGGTGCTCCACCCATTTTCGTGAGAAGCATCGAAAAGCTGATAATGCAGCAGGTAGCAACCTTGTTGTCCTCGACTTCGACGGTGACACCACCCTTGAAGCATTCTGGACTACTCAGACCGCTAAGGATTGGTGCCTTGCTACCTACACATCTGCCAGTCATACCAATGAAGAGCATCGATTTCGAGCACTCTTTCCGTTAGGACTTGACCTACACACAACGAGTAAGCACCGAGCTGCGTACTGGTTAATTGTTAATCGACTGCTCGCAGACCTCGGTCTGGATCAGATGAAAGACAACTGTGGTCAAAAGCCTGAGCGGCTTTGGTATGGCAACACCAACTCTGTCACCAAGGTAAATGAAGGTGCTCATGTACCGAACTTTCTGCTTGCTGACATCGACTATGACGAGCCTGCAGAGTACTCCAACTCTGAGTGCGATGACATCGATATCAAACGGTGCCAATGGCTTCTACAGGAGTTTCTAGCTCCGACAAGTGATGACGAATATGAGTCTTACTTTGTCCCCGTCATGGCTGCCTGCGCTGGTGTTGGTACAGTTCTATTTGACGATTGGGTTGAATGGGTCTTGCGTGGTCATCATGGCCACAAAGAAGAAAACATTCGCCCTTTTAAATGGAAAGGTCTCGGCAGATATGCCGGGCACACTAAACTGTATTCACTTGCTAAGAAGCAAGACCCTAACTGGACTAAACAGCTTCCTTCACAACTTCGTTTTGGAGCTGCAGGTGGTGCAGTTGGTTATACAGAAACTGATCCTATTGTCAGTTTCGAAGAAGTTATATCTCACAACAGAGGAATGCATATGGATTTTGAACCAGAACCGCTACCTGATGCGAAACAGGCACCAAAGAAACGAGGTCGCCCCAAGCGATCAAGTGATGACTTAGCAAAAGAGCGAGAAGCTGATGTTGACAAAGTTAAGAGCATTCTTTCTGGTCTTCGTAAGAACCGCTTGACCAATGCGATTGAGTACGACGATCCGCAGGGCAAGGTTGTTCAGCTTGAAGGCATGGACCTTGATCTAATGACGACCAAGATGTCTTGTGAATACGGGGTGTTTATACCTGAGCCTCGAATCAAGTCAGCTATTCAGTACGCAGCTCAGAAAAATAGCTACTGCCCAATTACTCGTTACCTCGATGGCTGTGCTGCTAACTCCATACCTCATCCTGATTGGGATCGAGTTGGAGAGGTCTTTTTAGGCAACAAACAAAGCATTGCCACTCTTGCCATGCAACGCATGATGATTGGTGCAGTTGCTCGTGCCTACAACCCTGGAGCATCCATGTCTTGGCTACCAATTTTAGTTGGTGCACAGGGCGTTGGTAAATCTATGTTTGCTCGGAACTTAGTACCTGAATCTTTATTTGCTGAGATTACAACATCATTAGATACTTTGATGAAGGAGCAGTACCGCCTGCACATTGCATGGCTGCTAGAGCTTCCTGAGATTGATAACTACTTTTCAATTAAGAATATTGAGAACTTCAAGAACCTTGTGACTAGCAGGGTAGATGAAGTGCGTTATCCCTATGCATCGCTGCCATCTAAGCTGCCACGGCGGTTTGTAATGATTGGGACGACTAATAGGAACCAGTTCCTTGTAGATAGTACAGGTAATAGACGCTTTGTTCCTCTTGAAGTCGGTGCTGGATTTCAGATCCCATGGAAGCAATTAATCTCTGAGCGTGATAGTCTATGGGCGGCAGCGGTACACGCTTACCGCGACGATGTTGGATATGAATTCAACAGTGGAGAGATCGCTCATATTGCTGATTATATTCAGGAGTTTGGAGATCCCGATCCTTGGCTCGAAAAGATTGCTGCATACGTAGCACTTCGACCTGAGGTCACCGCTGCAGACGTTTTGTCTCATGCATTAGAGCTTGACCCTCGTAGTCAATCTCGCCGTGAGTCACGACGTGTAGCTGACGTTTTGCAATCAATGGGCTGGCGACGATTAATCACTAGTCGCAAAGATAAAACGACAGGTAAATCAAGATCGGTTCGTATTTGGCAAAGACCAAAGAACGATCCTATTGACGAAAGTCATATCTTGAACGATTTCTGATTACACTTTAGTTAAAGAAAGGTATTTATATGCTTGCTTCTAAGATTCAAATTGGGCTGCGTGTCCGTGTTAAAACAAATGACATGACAGCACTAGTTGTTGGTCGGCCTGAGTATTACACTCCACGATCAAAACTCGTTCGTATTAAATACGAAAATAGTACTCGTTATGAGTACATGATTAACAATCAGTTGGATCCACTGCCTGATGACGAGCAGTATCCAGCATTAGGTGGTAGTTACGTTAAGCCTGAAGGTGCTTCCTATGGCTGAAGCGCAACCATCAAAAAAACGTGGTGGGCATGCCTACGGAAGGCGCATCAGACAGCTTTCTAATACTGCTGAAGAAGGTGAACTGTGTCTCTACACAGGTCACTCTTTAGGCGCATACTCTACCCACAGTATGCGTTATGACAGCCACCAAGCTTGCGTGCGCTGTGTAGCTGGTGCCCGTGAAGGGCGTATGTCTTTTGACATATCAAAACTTCTTAAAAAGAATAGAATTAAAGCATTGAAGTTCTGGTCCCAAGTTGAAATCGGTGCACCCGATGAATGCTGGGAATGGAAGGGATGTGTCAACAAACGTACAAAACAACCGCAATTTGCATGGAGACGACATGGAATATCGAGTTCTACACAGCATCACCCTCAGCGCGTTGCTATGTGGTTTACTTGGGGTGATCTTGGATTTAGCGGTGTTAAAACCACTTGTGGTAATAAGTATTGCTGCAATCCTTTTCACCTTATTCCGCAAAATGTTGGAGTCTTTGTAGATCACGACAGCTATCTAGAAAGCTTTGAGCTGGCTTGTGAACTTCATACTCTCAAGCAGCAAGTATCCGAATATGTGATGGAGCAAGCTATTAAAGAACAAGAAAAGCTGCTTGATGCTGAAGCCCTTGTAGAACGTGAGGATTTAATCCTTAATCCAAACACAATGTTTGATGAAAGATTTGAGGCAGTTATGGTTGACATGCTTGCAGGAAGACACATAAGTCAAACGAAACCTAACTCTCCTGGCTTATTTGATCAACCAGAAGATCATGAAACTGATGATGACAACCCCACATCAGACTTTTAATTTACTTATCCTTAAACAAGAGTCATTTAGTTATGTCAAGACGTACCGATTTACTTCAACGATTACTTCAGTCAGAAAAGTGGGGTGAGGAAAAGGAGCAAGAACAAAAATTTCTCGCTGCTACTGCTGAACTCATCCTTACTGATCTGATTAATATCGCAAGCAATGGCATTCTTAATAAAGGTGCTGGCAGCTTAGTAATTAATTTACAGAATGACTCCACTACTTATATGAGTGGTGCTGATGTAGAGGTTGATCTATTGTCTGCTGAATCATCAGAAGATGATCAAGTAGTTACATTCTTGCGTAAATTGTTAGAAGAGATTGACGAAAATGATTACTCAAAAAACGTCTTAATTACATTAATCAGTGATGCTGGAACAAGAACATTTGCAGTCGAAGCAGGTGGGAGCCAAGAAAGCTTCCGATCGATCGCAGCAGAATTTACAGGATAAGCTAAAAGAAAGCGGACTCAAGCTTCCTCTTTATCCGACGCCTCAGCTCATTGAACGAGCACGGGCGGTGATGGGCAGTATTGACTTTGATCCAACTAGTGATCCTGTCCAGCAAGTTCTTGTCGATGCCACCTCTGTGCCATCAGTGGAAATCAATCCTCTGCAAGAGCATTGGCATGGCAATGTCTGGGTTGCTCCTAAAGGTGCTGTACGTAATACACGAATCTGGTTAAACAAAACGATCAATGAATACCGAAACAACCACATCAAAAGCTTCGTTTTCTTTACGTCTGCTAGTGAGATCGTGCGTGCCACTCCTGTTATTTGGGACTATCCTATTTGCATTCCTTTCCGGCGGGTTAAACAACTTCGCGCTACGAGCAAAGGTTTCGAATCTGTCTGCCCTTCTACTTGGAACGTCCTGATCTATGGACCACCGCTAGATGAGGCCATTAGTGACATTGATAAAGTGAGTCTTTTCTACAATAACTTCCGAGATATTGGACGTGTAATTTATAACGAATTTGCTGGTGACTGTTGGGCCAAAGATCTTGAGCACTATGAAGAGCATCGGGGGGATGTCTGATGTCTCGTCACATATCACCGAATGCTTTTTACTGTCTTCCATCTGGCAACAAGGTACACCCTTGTCGTCTGATTCAGAAAGACGGAACTCTTATGTGGAAGCACGCCTTGCTTGTAAACAATGAGTTTGCCTCGCTGCCACTTAATCAAGCACATGAAGCACACATTTTAAAAACTGCTTTTCGCCTTGAAGAGTTAAACGCTTGGGTCTCTCAAGGACTTGATCCTTGGGAATGCTTGCGACCAATTAGGTGGTATGACCCTACCCATGAGGAGTTTTTAGATGGAATTACTGTGCAGTTCAAGCATACGACATTGCCATCTCATTTGATCTATAAGCATCTACTCGAACATAAGCAAGAGCATGAAACTCTTACTTATGACAACGGTTTATTTAAGTTTAAACGCTGTTGATTTGCGCCTTATCAGGCGCTATCACCCTTTTCGATAAGTCGATTTAAATACCAACGTGCTTTCTTTGCATCTTCCAAGGGGTTCTCCTTCAGCCACAGACGCAGCATGTACTTCAGTACTTGCCCTTGTAGAAATCCAAACGTTACATCTGGAGCGCTATCAATTGCATCTTCAATGACGTCAATCGCTTCTGTCTTACCAGCTGTGTAATGACTTGGACTATTCACTGGATCTTTGTGATATGGATTCTCAATCTCATTTTGTGAAATCAAACAATCGTCTTCTTGACCTGTCCATTCATTAAACATGTCCCATTCTTTTTTAAAATTCTTATATTCCATGTATCCGCATTCCAGTGTTTCACTACCTAATATAAGAATATAAATGCCAAAATGTGATATGCCAGCTCCAAAAGGTGATCCGACTTATATCAAGAATAAAGAACTATATTTTATTAATATTGCCAAAGCTGTCGGTGCAGGTTCTTCTCATCCAATTGC
>TARA_B100000401_G_scaffold259052_1_pt1 | contig 10473 bp, 4 predicted proteins | sample TARA_B100000401 | Tara Oceans TARA_B100000401 (sample SAMEA2620786) | marine metagenome | biome: marine biome (ENVO:00000447); feature: surface water layer (ENVO:00002042); material: "saline water (ENVO:00002010), including plankton (ENVO:xxxxxxxx)" | depth 5 m
CACCGTTATCCATTTTTGCTTCTTGACCGTATCGTCAAATTTGAGGGAGAAAATAAATGCACTGGCATAAAATCAGTAACAATAAATGAGCCTTTTTTCCAAGGTCATTTTCCTGGGCATCCCGTAATGCCTGGCGTCCTTCAACTTGAGGCTATGGCACAATTAGCTAGCATAATGCTCTTAAGAAGACCTGAAAATCAGGGCAAAATTGGTTATTTTTTGAGTGCTGATAAAGTTAAATTCAGAAAACCTGTTATGCCTGGTGATACGCTATTTATAGAAGGTGAAGCACTAAAAATAAAAAGTAGTGTCGCTCAGGCTAGATGTAGATGCTTTGTCAATGAGGCTTTAGTTTCTGAAGCAGAGCTAAAGTTTAGTCTCATTTCAAGCTAAGAGGAAGAATGTCCTTTTTAGTCACTTGCGGTTATCAAAGTACTGGTACATTCTAACTTGTGGCAAACGTTGAAATCCATCCAACTGCAATAGTCAGTCCTGGAGCTGTAATCGGAAACGGTTCAACAATTGGTCCTTATTCGGTCATAGGAGAAGAAGTTGAAATTGGTTCCGATTGCAATATTCACAATCATGTAGTGATTACTGGAAAGTGCCGTATTGGAGAAAAAAACACTTTCCATTCTCATAGTGTTATTGGTGGTTTATCGCAGGATCTCAAATATTCAAATGAGCCTACATTTTTAGAAATTGGTGACTCTAATAATTTTAGAGAATTTGTAACCATCAACCGCGGAACAGAACCAGACAGTAAAACTATTGTTGGAAGCTATGGAAATTTCTTAGCCTATTCACATATTGCTCACGACTGTGTCGTTGGAGATCATGTTATTTTTTCAAATAATGGAACTCTGGCTGGACACGTCCAAATGGGCGATTACGCCATTCTTGGTGGTCTGACTGCAGTCCACCAATTTTGTAGAATTGGCAAACATGCGATCACAGGAGGTTGTTCAAAAATTGTCCAAGACGTGCCACCCTTTATGATTGCTGATGGTAATCCTGCGGAGATTAGAAGCATTAACAGCATCGGCCTGCAAAGAAGAGGGTTTAGCCAAGACCACATAAAGTCCCTAAAAGATGCATATAAAATCATTTTTTTACGAAATCTGACAATTTCAGATGCCGTTACACAATTAAAAGAAATGGCTTCTCAATATTCTGAAAGCAGTCCGATTCATGAGCTTATAGATTTTGTCCTGTCGAGTGATCGGGGAATTATTAGACGTTAATAGTATTCTATGTTCAAAGATTGCATTACTCGATTAAGGATATTGGGATGTATAGAGGGAATTTCCTACTTGGTTTTGCTACTTATCGCTATGCCTCTCAAGTACATTGCTGAAATGCCATCCATGGTAACTTGGGTAGGTTGGGCCCACGGAATTCTTTTTGTTCTTTATTGTTTTATAATCCTAGAGGTCAAAATTTCCAAATCATGGAGCGTCTGGATTTCCACTATCCCTTTCATTGCGGCTTTGGTTCCTTTCGGAACTTTTTTAATCGATGGCTGGTTAAAGAGAAAGAATGTTAATTAGCATCAATTATTTGGTTTATTTGATGCAATAATTTATCAAATTCTTGATCCGCTATAACGGGCTCAAAGAGTTCAAAATCATATTCTCTAGTTTCTGGAATTTGCAGCCAAGAACGGCATCCTCCATATTTTTTTTCATAAGGAAATTGGATGACTTCTCCAAATTTATATACCCTTAAAATGGCAAGACTAATGAATGGTTCTTCCTCTCCACTCATAGACCATTCATATCGTTCTTTTATTGTCGAATCGTTCCATATATGAAAAGCCTCTAAGGATTTAATAATATCCCAGTCATCTAGGATCTTTATAGATTGAATTTTGCAGAAAAATTGGATTTCAACTTTTTCTCCTAACTCATACTCCGAGGGTAATGAGCTTTCACTATGGGAACCTAATTTTATATTTTGCTCTTGTTCATGAAATCGGGTTGGAAAAAGAAAAAATTGATCATGCTTAAATTGAAATCCTCTTTTCCCTTCGTGTATGCCTCCTTTACGGAAAATGATACTTTGCTGACCTTTGCCTAAAGCGTCACAAACAATGGCCCATTCTTTGAATGCTGTACCTATTTCTTTATTAGTCACTCTTCGGACACAATCCAACGAGTTGGCTTTTATTGCAAGCATGCAAGAGCGTCTTAGATTGCTTTATTATTATGAAAACCAAATGTTCTTAATTACTCGATGTCTTGTATTTAAGAGGTTTTGTTGTTAAAGTATAGACTAGATTCTCACCCCTTTGAAATCTACCAACTCCCCAAACATGAAGTTCTTCCCACTTAAATTATCGGCATTTTTATTTTTACTATTTTTGACCTTGATCAGCTCCTACGCTGAACGCGTTACTTTCACTGAAATTCACTACGCGCCAAAAGGTGAGATGCCAGAATATATTGAGTTATTTAACAATTCTGGATCGGCAGTTGATTTTGCATGCTGGAATTTTACCGATGGTATAAATTATAAGTTTCCAGATTTTTCAGAATCAAATCCCCAAAATACATTCATGGGGGCTTTCGAGAGAATCCTAGTGACTAATGTCGATGCTCAAACCTTTCGTACAAAGTATACAGTTCCATCAAATGTTAAAATCTTCGGTCCTTACGAAGGTTCGCTAAGCAATGCTGGTGAAACTTTAGCCCTAGAAGACAAAAATGGAGCAACCGTTTGTGGTGTTCGATATAATGATAGGGGTAAGTGGCCAGTTGCAGCAGATGGGGCAGGTCATAGCATCAGACTAAAAAACAAATATCTTAGTTGTGAAAATTTTGATAATTGGATCGCCAGTGCTTCCCCGGGTGGAACACCAGGAGTTGAAGCTGCCGGAACAGACGGTCAACGTTTTTCTAATCCCGCTTTGGAACTTTCAGATTCTTTCCCAATAGTTCAACTCGGTGATGAGTGGAAATATGATGAATCGGGAAATGATCTTGGTACAGAATGGCGCCAAAGTGATTATGATGATAGTTCGTGGAAAACCGGAAAAGGCATATTTGGAAGAGAAACGGCTTCAAGGATCCAGGCCATGCCTGAGCCAAAAATTCAAACCGCTTGGCCAGAAAGAATTTCTACTCATTACTTGAGAAAACAATTCGTCTGGGAAGGTGGAACCGATACGGCTTTCTTCTCAATGGATGCAATACTAGATGATGGTCTGGTCATTTATCTTAATGGCAAAGAAGTTGGCAGACATCGTATGCCTGCTGGTGAGATCAATTATCAAACTAATGCTTCCTCTGTTCCTTCATCACTCGAAGCAAAAATTGAGGAGAAAATCATTGATGCGGATATTAGCTCTTTGCTTGTTCAGGGTACGAACACTATTGCTGTTGAGGTTCATAATAACAGCAGAAACAGTTCAGATTTAGTTTTTGGAACGATAATACGCATTTCTGGAAGTGGTGGTACTGCCATTATCAACGAGGTTAAAGCTGGTGTCGCTGGTGACGGGTTTATAGAATTTTACAATTCAAGTTCTGAAAATCTAAGCCTGAATGGTTTTCATCTTAGTGATGATATCAATGATCTCCAAAAATTCACAATAGGTGAGGGAGTTGTAATTCCTGCCAATGGTTTTACGACTGTTGGTTTTGCCGAAAGTGGTTTCAAATCTGGCGTTAAAACCACAATTTTTCTTAGCTCACCTGGTGCCATTACAGTAATCGATGGTTTCGAAGCCACACTAGGCGCCGATGGAAGATCTGTTGGAAGGAAACCTGCTGGAGGTTCTGATTGGTATGTTTTTTCTGACCCTACGCCGGCTGAGGCAAACATTGATAGTAGTGACTTAGCGGGACTACTAAAACTTAGTGAGATTCATTTTTCAGAAGAAGGAAGCATAGATTGGGTCGAAATTACTGCTACCAGCCAATCAGAAGTCCCTGTAGATGGGCTAGCATTAGCCTCTAATTTAGATTTTTCAGATGCTGTTCCAATATCTGGGTCCATATCCTCTAATTCACCTAGGAGCTGGACGGTCAATTTTGGGGAAGAGGGTGATAATGAAATAAAAGTTCATTTAATTACAGAAGGAGGAACCGTTCTTGATTCTGAAGTCTTTAGAGTTCGAGAGGGAGTAGAAAGTTATCAAGTCGATCCTTTGATCAATGAGTGGTTCAGGGGGCCCGGTAATACTAAGGACTCTATTAATGAGCCTGTAAGAGAAACAAACATTGTTATTAATGAAATAATGGCGGACCCGCCGAGTGATGAAAGAAACGGAGAATTTATCGAAATATATAACCGTGGTAACAAAGCGATAGACTTGAGTGGATGGGAATTTGTTGCGGGTATCGACTTCACCTTTGATGAAGGCACAACGATTTCTCCTAAATCTTATCTTGTAATAGCTGCGAATAAAGAATGGATTAATGAGAATTACGAAGGTGTTAATGCTATAGGAAATTATAGTAACAACCTGGCCAATGAAGGGGAACTTTTAAGATTAGAGGACAGTAATGGTAATTTGGCAGATGAAGTTAACTATAAAGTTGGCGGTGATTGGCCTCATTGGACCAATGGTGACGGTTCAAGTCTAGAACTCATTCACCCTTTTTCAGACAATGACCTTCCAACTTCTTGGCGTGACAGCGATGAAAGCGCTAAGACAGAATTCAAAGAATTTACTTATTCAGGTATTTACCATCATCTTTCAGTGCCTCGACTCGATAAGGAGCTTTGGGTTCATCTCGTTGGTGATGCTCATGTTATTTTAAAAGACATTCAGCTCCTTAGAAATGGAACTGATATTCTTCAAAACGCTGATCAAAGAACCACTAATGGAAGAGGAGAAACCGGCTGGCTACCACAAGGAACTCATCATGCCAGTTATTTCGAAAATGGTAACTTCCATCTAATTTCCGATGGCCATGGAGATAACAGAGCTAATAAAGCTGAAATTCAAGTTAATGCCATGAATCGTAACGATGAATTGACACTTAAGTTCAAGGCACGCTGGATCAAAGGTAAACCCCGAATCATCTTTAAAACTTTTGAAGACAGTTTTGTCTCTACCTACAGACTTCCAATACCAAACAATTTAGGGACCCCTGGAAAGCCAAACGGGTCGCTTCTTAATAGTGCACCACCAGCATTAGGGTCATTGGCTCATAAACCAGCAGTTCCAAAAAGCAACGAGCCTGTAACTGTTTCTGCACGTGTATCGGGTGCATCAAACTCTGTGAAGTTATTTTATAGACAAGATTCCTCCACTAATAATCGAGATTGGAAAAGTGTAAATATGAATGACGCTGGTTCAGGAGGTGATTCCAGAGCAGGTGATGGTATTTGGTCTGCTCAAATTTTGGATCAAGGCGTTGATAATAGAATCGTACAGTTTTATGTCCAGGCGTCTTCACAGAATGGCGACGAAGTCACTTTACCTAGCCGAGGTCAAAGTGTTCCGGCTATGTATGTCGTTGATAATGATGAAATCGATACAGATGTGACAAGTTATCGTTGGGTTGTCTCAGATTATGATAAACGATCTTTGAGCGGTGGTAGTAGTGCTGCATGGGATTGGAAATTCCCTAACCTTTCCAACAGCTATAAGAAAATGACACTCATTGTGGATGAAACAGAAATATTCTATAATTGCCAAATTAGACCTTCGGGCAGTCCATGGCATGCTGGAGACCGTTCCAATTTTACCAAGCGTGGAAAATTTAAACTACCGCTAGATAAACGTTTAAGAGGCTTATCCAAACTTTCCTGGGACAATACTCCCGCTGCTGAAGGAGCAGGCAACATATTCAACAATAAAGTTCCTCGGTACATGTTATATCTCATGGGTCACGCGGTAAATGAAAATGAGTTTTGCACCATCATTGAAAATGGAGGAAGACCACGCCATTCAATTGAGCTCTTTGAGCCAATTGGTAATGATTTTCTCAAACGTAATTATGGAGAAAATGGATCTCAGGGTGATCTATACCGAGTTGATGATGTTTTCTTTTTTGACGATAACTATAGTAAAGACCAAATAACCAGTCGCTACTGGTGGTATGCTGGCGATGAATGGCCAGGCCCAGGCCGATATCATAGTCAATGGCTATTGAGATCAAAAGAAACTGAATATGATTATACTGCTCTAATCAATTTGCTGAAAACCGTAAAAAACAGCAACAGTTACACTAAAGATGAAATCAATCGTTTGGTCGATGCCGAAAAAATATGCATGATGGCCGCTGTTCGTGGATACATAGGAGACTGGGATACTTTTTTACTCCGTAGACCGAAGAACACGTTTTTCTACAAAGGTCCAGACGATGGAAAATTTCATTTCATGTTCCATGACTCCGACCTTGCCTTTCAAAATCCCTCTGAAATGATTTCAAGTGGAGGTTCCGAATTCTCGGCTTGGCTTAGAAAACCATATAACAGAAGGATATTTAGGTACTATTTGACGGAAATCATCGATAAGTATCAAGCCAACGGTCCAAGAGTAGGAGCTTGGTTTGATTGTGAGCAGGATGTTTCAAGCACTTATAATCCAAATCAAGCTAAATACGTAAGTTGGGATAGAGGTCGACTTAATCGAATAAAAGGTGAGTTATCTAATGGCCAAAACAGAGCGTTCAAAGTAGATAGGATTTCTAATACAACAGACGATACCATCACAGTAACAGGTGAAGCAGGATACAGGGTTTGGGAGGTAAGTATCGAAAATCATCCTGAAGCCACATTCAGTTGGATCGATGAAACCAATTGGAAGATAGAAGGAATCAATCTTCAGAATGGTAGTAATAAATTGAGCTTTGCGGCCTTAGACGACGATGGTGTGCCAGCAGAAGGAGAAGAAACGGCCTCTATTGAAGTTAATAAAACGAATAATGCAGCACCTTACATATTCGTAAAGATAGAACCAGGATCCGGTAATGTTGCACTCGCCGAAACACTAACTTTAAATGCTTCAAATTCTTACGATCCTGAAGGAAGTGAGTTAAGTTTTAGTTGGAGCACTTCGACCGAAAACTCCATTATTACATCTGAAAATGGGATTGCTGTTGCCAGTTTTAGTGCTCCAGGTGTTTACACCGTATCTCTGGAGGTCAGTGATGTAGATGGACAAAAATCGAATTATACGACTGATGTCACAGTCTTCGCTCCGGACGGTTTCTCATCTTTCAATGTGCCTTATCTGGATCCTTGGCTGGAAGAACATAACATCGAATCCAAAGATAATTATTCTCCAGGATCGTATTGGTCTTTGGGTGAATCCGATGGAAAATTGATAATCCAAATGCCTGATGATAAGACCTATCCCCTGGGTCTTCCTCCAGGTGTGGCATCTAAAAAAGATTATATTTCTCTAGATCAAACTTGGAAATATAGTGACGACAACATTGATTATATGGCGGACTTTGCCAAAACTTCTTTTGATGACTCAAATTGGAAAGTTGGCAAAGGAATGTTCGGCAAGGATTCTGGTACCATTCCCGAGCCCGGTATAAACACCCCATTAAGAAATGATGCTGCTAACAATTTAGTGAGTTATTATTTCAGAACAGAGTTTGATTTTTCCGATGATCCTGTTGGTTCTGAACTTGATATTCGGGCAGTCATTGATGATGGGGCAAGATTTTGGCTTAACGGCATAGAAATAGATCGTGTGCGATTGCCTAGTGGAACCATCGAGCATGGAACAGGTGCAAGTAGCAATACTTCAGCCAGAGATGAAAAACAATCTAGACCAGTTGGTATCTTCGATGGAACTGGAAAATTAGTTAATGGAAAAAACATTCTAGCTGTAGATTTGCACAATCGTGCAGCAAGAAGTTCAGATTATCTTTTTGCGGCAGAGTTGAGCATTACTGCCCAACCGGTTACCGAAGGTGGTAATCTTGATGGTACAACTCACCCATGGATACGTCGCGAATTGCCTAGAGAAAAAGACTGGATTCTTCAAACTGATCTCGAGCTATTAAATATTCAATTCGGTGAATTCATGGCTGGATTGATCATAGAACTTGAAGAAGAGGACAGTCGCTCCAGATACGCTTTTGGATACAAAGATGGCAAAGAGCTTGCCGTTGTAAAAGTTACTTCCTCAGGAAGCGCCGGTACCGTACATGCAACTCCTTTTTCCAATTCTGATGATGTAGTTATTAGAATGAGGCGATCCAACAACCAGCTCTTTTTCGAATATTCAGTCGAATCAGGAATATGGAATCAGGCCCATTCTATAAACATCAATAATAATTGGGTTGCTATTGATGGAGGAATTTTTACAAGTACCGAGGAGGCTAAAGCCCTGAGGGTGGCGTTTGATTATCTTCTATTATCATCTCCAGAAGGCATATCGCCTATTAGTGATGACATAGTCATATCAGAAATAATGTATAACCCTTTGGGTGGATCAAATTATGAATTCATTGAATTACATAACCGTGGAAATCAAACGATTGATCTTAATGGTTATTCATTTAGTCCAGGACAACCGTTTGATGAGTTTACACTCTCTGATGTCTCTATTGAATCAGGAGAATACGCGGTAGTGGTTTCTAATAGGGTGGCATTTATTGAAAGATACGGAAATGAAATTGAATCCAAGATAATTGGTGTTTGGCCAGGTGGAAGACTAAATAATAATGGAGAGGAAATTATTCTATTAGATGGCTCTGGAAATATTGTTTTGAATTTTGAATATAATGATAGTGGTGCTTGGCCAACACTACCTGACGGAGAGGGTTATTCGTTAACTTTTCTTAGCTCTAATCTAACGAACTCAAGTGATGGTTCATTGTGGTCACCTAGTTCAATTGTTGGAGGAACACCAGGTAGGGGAGAAAATATTAATGAAGGTTTTTCAAGTTGGATGACTTCCAGAGGTGAAAGTAACCCTATGAGTGTAAAAGAAGGTGATATATATAATAATTTATTAACTTATGCTTTTGGGTTCGATTTATCTGATGATAATCACACTAATTCGGCCCCTTCTGCGCAAGTTTTGGTCTTAAACGGTAACGAATACTTGAATTTAGAATACCAAAAAAGATCCAATGTAACCGGTCTTAATTATATTATTGAATATAGTCATAATTTAGAAACTTGGGTACAGGCTGATGCTAATGATTTAGTTATTTCTGAGAGAGCTATTAATGAAGATCTCACTGGTATTTCTGTGCGAATGAAGGAAAATCTCTCTAATAGCACATTAAGATTTATGAGAATTCGAGTCCTAATCGAATAATTATTTATCTGAGCTAAAGACCTTCATTGACTAGAGACGATGATTTGTTATTTTCTCAACTGCCTCTTGCAGGTGAGTAGATCCTAATTTTGTCTTCTCACCTGCGAGAGATAATTTACTGAAATATAAAATGGTGACCGTAGCTCAGTTGGTAGAGCCCCGGTTTGTGGTTCCGGTTGTCGCGGGTTCGAGTCCCGTCGGTCACCCCATTTCAGTAGCACTAAGGAATTTTGATATTTCTAGGAAATGGAAAATCTACAGCAGGATATTGGATATAATTTTCGCAACGAAGCATTACTTGTTGAGGCTTTGACTCATCCCAGCCTTGCGTATGAGAATCCTTCTGAATCATCCGATAATCAACGTTTGGAATTTCTTGGCGATGCAGTACTTCAACTTGTATTAACTAATGATCTCTTTGAGAGGTTCCCAGAATTTCCAGAGGGTCAACTTACCAAGCTCCGTTCACGATTAGTTTCTACTTCTGCTCTAGAGGAATACGCCTTAAATATAAATCTTGGAAATCATATTCTACTTGGAAAAGGAGAGGAAAAATCTGGTGGTCGTGAAAGAACTGGTATTCTTGCCGATGCATTCGAAGCCTTAATCGGTGCAATTTATTTAGATTCTGATTACGAAAAGGCAAAATCGTTCATATTCCTCTGTTGCAAAAACAAAATGAATCGAGTTGTTTCGGATCCAATAGAAAAAAACCCAAAGGGTGAGTTACAAGAAATTTTACAATCTATATCCAAAGAAGCTCCTAAGTATCGAGTAATTAGTGAATCAGGTCCTGACCATGAACGTGTTTTCGTTACCGAGGTTTTCTGGGATAACTTAGTTCTTGGTGAAGGTACTGGTAAAAGCAAAAAAGAATCCGAGAGTAAAGCGGCGTCCGTTGCAATTAATAATCAACTATGGTTGTGAATATTTTGTTAATTGATGAGTATAAGAATTTAATTGTCCTGCGTATATCTTGTTAATATTTGTGCATTTGTTGTTTACATGTTTTGAACACTGGTTGTTTTCATCAAATTCTGAAGTTTATTTACATCCTTAAACTTAATACTCATAGCCTTCCGGAACTATGGAACATCTATTTCTAAGCTGTGGAAACATTGATTTGTATATATATTAACATTAAGAAGACTAAGAAGATATAATACCGGTTCTTTATTTCTTTCTTATAAGAGTGTTAATTACTTTAACTTGGTAATCCTTTTTATGAATTT
>TARA_B100000401_G_scaffold142642_1_pt1 | contig 10438 bp, 8 predicted proteins | sample TARA_B100000401 | Tara Oceans TARA_B100000401 (sample SAMEA2620786) | marine metagenome | biome: marine biome (ENVO:00000447); feature: surface water layer (ENVO:00002042); material: "saline water (ENVO:00002010), including plankton (ENVO:xxxxxxxx)" | depth 5 m
GCGTTTAAAGTGGTTAAAACAACATACTCTTTGGCTATATTATCTGCAAATTTAGAAAGTATTCCCATTCTGGCCGATGATATCTCTAAATTTGGAGAAACCCGATCATAGGGTAAACAATCCCAACTGGGAAACTCGAAAACCGCAAGGTCAGGTTGAAAAAATTTAAGCGCATCGCCCATAGCGCGCATGCGTTTGTCATCTCTAGCGATATGAATCACTGAGTTTCCTTGATGCTTTATTTCATTCAAAATTATTTTGGCATCGTACCCTTCTGGGGTGCCGCTCACCAGTATTTCAGTAGACATCAGGAGGTTTGGCCACTTATAGTTTGGTATACATTATTGTTATCTTGCATTGTCGACGTGCAATAGCGGATCTTAAAATAGTGTAATTTCAAATAGTTTGATGCTTGATAATTGTAAATATAAACCAGCAAAAAATAGTAATTAAGGATAAAAATCCTAAAATTTTTGTGTTCCGCCTGTGTAAAAAAATTTGAACATGTAATTCTGAGGGCGTTAATTGTTGTGCAATAAACTTTTTTGCTAAACTTAACCTAAAGTGGATTAAGGCTATAATTGGAACAAATAAGAACAGTGATAATTGTAAGAATTCACTCTCATAAAGAAATCCTGTTAGTGTGAGAAAAGTGATTAAAAAAGCAATAAGCAAGATGTAACACCAATGGTTCAGAATTCGATACTTTTTAGTGAAATGAGCAGCAATAAATCGTGTAAAACGGCAAAGATCTGCTAGTTCATCTTCATTATTTGATGCGATAAACCACGCTCTGTAGGGTACACCAAACACATTGCTAATTGAAAAGTACCAGATCATAGCTAAAAATAACCAAAACCAAATGGAACTGACTGATGTTAAAAAAAGATATTCAAATGGCACCGTTTATATCCGTTTATAGTATTTATCAAATAAAGTGTATGTTACCCAAAAGACAAGTTAACTGTTAAGATATTTAATCAAGCTTGTTACGAGTCCCAAAGCGTGACACTTTTCAAGAACTAAGTTTAAGAGAGGACCTATGAATGAATCTTCGGCAAGCACCGTATCCTAAAACTCGACATAGACGTTTAAGAAAATCTCCTGAAATTAGAGGCTTATCGCGAGAAAATAAACTTAGTGTTGAGGATTTGATTTGGCCAATATTTGTTTGCGAGGGTAAAAACCTTGAGGTCCCCGTCGAGTCTATGCCGGGCGTTTTCAGATATAGTGTAGACCTTTTAGTCGAAAAAGCTAAACTTGCAGCAGATTTGGGTATTCCTGCTATATGTATATTTCCATACACAGATCCAAAGCTCAAAACCAAGGACTGTGCTGAAGCTTGGAATCCAGAAAACCTATCCAATAAGGCCACGAGGGCAATAAAGAAGGCGGTACCAAATATAGCTGTAATGACTGATGTCGCTTTGGATCCATATAGTATAGACGGACATGATGGGTTTGTAGAAAATGGTCGTATCGTTAACGATAAAACCGTTGAGGCGTTAGTAAAACAGGCACTATCTCAAGCAAAAGCAGGCGCAGATATAATCGGCCCGTCAGACATGATGGATGGGAGAATTTCAGCGATACGTACTGCTTTAGAAACTGAAGGATTTCATGATGTAATTTTACTTTCTTATGCTGCCAAATATGCAAGTGGTTTTTATGGCCCATTCAGAGATGCAGTTGGAGCTTCCGGGGCACTCAAGGGAGATAAAAGCACCTATCAAATGGATCCAGCCAACGGAGAAGAAGCACTCCGAACAATAGCGAGAGATCTTGATGAAGGCGCAGACATGATTATGATTAAACCAGGAATGCCTTACCTGGACATTTGTAGGCGAGCAAAGGATATGTTTGGAGCTCCAACATTTGCTTACCAAGTTTCAGGAGAGTATTCGATGCTTCAAGCGGCAATAAAGAATGGTTGGCTCAACGGGAATAAGGTTATTATGGAAAGCCTATACTGCTTCAAAAGAGCAGGATGTGATGGTATTTTGACTTATTTTGCCCCAATAGCTGCCAAAGAGCTTAATAATTAACACTACATCTAGCGTCGAGATCTAAGTACTGCTATAATATGTTCCATGGGTACATTTGGAGCAGTAAATAAATGAAAAATATAACACGTAGAAACGCACTAATACTGGGATTGTTGTCAGCAACAATCAGCGCCTGTTCTCTACGACCATTTAGTGGATCACGTGACCGACAAGATGGTGCTGATAAAATAGACGCACGTGTTTTGCAAACAATTCAGCAAATGCAGGCGGAATTCCCAGAAACTTTAGAGTTAAAAAATCAAGCAGCAGGAATGCTTATAATGCCATTGATTACCGAGGGAGGCTTTGGTTTCGGTGTCGGGTATGGACGAGGTGCGCTGTTAATTAACGAAGCGACGGTTGATTATTATTCTGCAGCTAATGCAAGCTACGGGTTGCAAATTGGAGCAAGTCAATACGCTCATGTTCTATTTTTCATGACAGAAAGCGCATTGAACGAATTTAGAAATTCTAGTGGATGGTCAGCTGGAGGTGACATTGAGTACGCATACAGGCGATCAGGAGAAAGTTTCAGAGCCAATACAACAGAAGCAAACTCACCAATCATCGGCTTGGTTTTTGGTGAGGCCGGCTTCAAAATTGGAGCAACTATTGAAGGCACAAAGTATACAAAAATAATACCGTGACTAATCTTATAGCTTTTTGTAATAGCAAAAGAGTAGAGTTTAACATTGATCAAGATCGATATTAAAGAAGATAAATTTGTAACTAGCATGCTAAATTTACTGATGGCCTTTACATATAAAAAAGTGGAAAAAACTTGACCGACGAGACTCAAAATACAGATACCTCAAGCGATGATGAAAAGCCTATCAGCATCTATCACGGTCCTAGCGTTTCGATAACGAAGGAACTGAAAACGTCGTATTTGGATTATGCGATGAGTGTTATCGTTAGTCGTGCGATACCTGACCTGCGAGACGGCTTAAAACCGGTACATAGACGCATTTTATACGCAATGCACGATAGTGGTAACACACACGACAAAGGTTATCGAAAGTCTGCCCGTCCCGTTGGTGACGTTATGGGTAAGTTCCACCCTCATGGAGATAGTGCGATTTATGACGCACTTGTCCGGATGGCCCAACCTTTTTCTATGTCTCTTCCGCTATTAGACGGACAAGGTAATTTTGGATCAATGGACGGAGATAATCCTGCCGCAATGCGATACACAGAAGTTCGCATGGATAAACCCGCAAGTTTTCTACTCGCAGACATTGAAAAAGATACTGTTGATTTTCAAGATAATTATGACGGAAAAGATAGAGAGCCAACGGTTTTACCAGCCCGATATCCAAATATGTTGGTTAATGGAGCTGGGGGAATCGCGGTTGGGATGGCTACCAATATTCCACCACACAATCTTGGTGAAGTGATCAACGCTACATTGGCTTTGATTGAAAACCCAGACTTAACTAGTGAAAACCTTGTAGAGTTTGTACCTGCCCCCGATTTTCCAACAGGAGGCATAATTCTTGGCAGAACTGGCGCACGGAAAGCTTACACTGAAGGTCGTGGCAGTGTCTTAATACGGGCAAAAACAAAAATAGAGGAAATTAAGAAGGACCGTTATGCAATAATTGTGGATGAGATCCCGTACCAAGTCAATAAAGCGTCAATGATTGAAAAAATAGCTGAACAGGTTAGGGAAAAGAAAATTGAAGGGATTTCCCATGTACAAGATGAAAGCGATCGAAATGGTGTGCGTGTCGTTATTGAACTAAAGCGTGATGCTACGCCCGATGTAGTATTAAACCAGTTATTTAGATTTACGCCCCTGCAAACATCCTTTGGTTGCAACATGCTAGCTCTCAATGGCGGCCGCCCGGAACAACTCACGCTACGAACATTTCTAACGAATTTTATCGCATTTCGTGAGGAGGTAGTTGCTCGAAGGACTGCATTTGAATTGAGGAAGGCCCGAGAGCGAAGCCATATTCTTTGTGGGCTGGCAGTTACGGTTTCTAATGTTGACGAAATAGTTGCAACTATAAGAGCGTCATCCGACGCATCAGAAGCGCGTGAAAAGTTAATGCAACGAAGTTGGCCAGCTAACGAAATTCGAGAATATATTGCCTTGATTGATGATCCAACACACAAAATAAATGATGATGGAACCTATAATTTATCAGAAGCTCAAGTCAGAGCTATTTTAGAGCTTCGCCTGCAACGTCTCACGCAGATCGGCGTGAAGGAAGTTACAGATGAATTGGAGGCGTTATCTTCGAAAATAAAGGAATACTTAGAAATACTCGCATCAAGATCAAAAATAATGGCGATAATATCATCTGAGCTCAATGAAGTAAAAGATCAGTTTTCCACAAATCGCAGAACTGAAATAATCGATTGGGCTGGCGATATGGAGGATGAAGACCTTATTGAGCGAGAAGACATGGTCGTTACTATTACATCTGGCGGCTATATAAAAAGAACGCCCTTGGCAGATTTTAGAGCTCAAAGACGCGGTGGCAAAGGTCTAGCTGGCATGCAAACAAAAGATGAAGATGTTGTGACTACTTTGTTTGTAGCGAATACGCATACGCAGTTATTATTTTTCTCCACTGATGGAATGGCTTACAAGCTTAAGACTTGGAGGTTACCACTCGGTGCCCGCACTGCCAAAGGAAAAGCAATTGTTAACATTTTACCAATACAAGCAGGCGTTTCTATAGCAGCAGTAATGCCCGTAGATGCACCAGAGGAAGAATGGGAAAAGCTTCAAATAATTTTTTCCACGTCTTCAGGCGATGTTAGAAGAAATGCACTGTCAGATTTTACAAATGTTAGATCAAATGGAAAGATCGCAATGGATCTTCCAGAAGATATAACATTGGTTAATGCTAGGATTGCAAATGAAGATGATGATGTGATGTTGGTTACAGATAGTGGCCGGGCTATTAGATTTTCAACTACGGCTGTGAGAGTATTTAAAGGAAGAAAGTCTACAGGCGTAAGGGGGATTAAACTTCTGGGAGATGACAAAGTAGTTTCAATGTCAATAATTCGGCATTTTGAGGCTTCACCAGACGAACGATCTGCATATCTAAAAATGAGGAGAGCAGTGGCAGGAATGTCAGATGATGCAGTGGGCTCACCAGAAGAAGAAGACGAGGAAATTAATGCCAACGCAACAATAACACCGGAAAGATATGCAGAGATGTCAGCTGCTGAAAATTTAATACTTACTATAACCGCAAGTGGGTCGGGTAAACTTTCATCAAGCCATGATTACCCAGTTAGAGGTAGAGGGGGTATGGGTGTATCGGCGATAGATAAAAAAATGCGAGGCGGTCTTTTGGTCGCCAGTTTTCCAGTAGAAATAGAGGACCAAATTATGCTCGCTACATCAAATGGACAATCAATCCGTGTGCCAGTAGAAGGGATTTCGTTTCGCTCTCGTTCTGCCGGGGGAGTAAAAGTATTCAATACTGGCGAAGAGGAACAAGTCGTGTCGGTCGCTTGGATTGCCGAAAAGGGAGAAGATGCTGACGAAAACGAACTAGAAGCAGAAGACCCTACCTAAGAAACCAAACAAAAAAGATTTACTAGTTCGGACAAGTTATCCTAAACAGTAAATTGAACTGTATTTTTTCTCGATATAGGAGATTAGCGGTTTCGCAGTTATTTCAAATCCACTAGCATCTCTGATTAACTCAATGGGCGAGTACAACGAACCATGCTGATGCACTGAGCTTGAAAGCCATTCGGTAGCTTCCGATAAATTACCAATTTTTAAATTTTTGTTTAATGAAGGCAGCTGATTTTGCATAGCTTCAAACAAACATCCAGCATAAACATTACCTAACGAGTAGGTAGGGAAATAACCGAAAAGCCCCTCAGACCAATGTACGTCCTGCAAAACACCATCACTGGGGTATTTTATGGATAATCCAAAATCCTTTTCAAACTCCTCGTTCCAGACATATTCAAGATCATCAGCATTCAGGTGACCATCAATTAACCATTTTTCGAGCCTATACCTCAATAAGATATGGAGATTATATTGTAATTCATCTGATTCAGTTCTTATAAAACCGTTTTTAACAGAGTTGATAGATTTATAAAAAGAAGCACTGTCCTCAATGCCAATATCACCAAAATAATCCAAAAACTTTTTAAATAGCCATTCAGAGAACGCTTCGGATCGACCTAGCTGGTTTTCCATAATTCGGCTCTGGCTTTCATGAACGCCCATCGACACACCTCGACCAATACTGGAAAAGTTATATTCTTTTTCAATGTTTTGCTCATACAAGGCATGTCCAACTTCATGAATGGTAGAATATATACTACCCAAAGGATCATTTACATCAAAGCGTGTGGTAATCCTTACATCATTACCACTGCCTGAACAAAAAGGATGAACAGCAGTATCTATGCGCCCTCTCGAGAAATCATATCCAAAAGTAGCAGCAACTTCGTTACATAATGCCCTCTGCTTATCTACAGGAAAATGGCCATTTATTTCTTGGACAGGTGGTCGATCAAGCACTTGAGCCCTCAAGTCGACTAGCACCGGTCTCAGTGTATCAAAAATAGTATCAATATAATCAGATTTTATATCTGGTTCATAGTCTTGCAACAAAGCATCATACCTTGATAAATCAGTATCCTGCCTGATTGCATCAGCTTCTTCTTTTCGGAGTTCCAATACTTTGGAAAATTGTGGCAAAAACCTTTGAAAATCGTTATTTTTACGAGCATCAACCCATACAGAATGAGCCAGAGTAGTGTGCTTTGCCAAGGCTCCAATCAAGTCATTTGGGACGCTAAGAGCACGTTTTAACTCTTTTTTCATTAAAGAAATTTGTCTCGATTCATTTTTTGATAAATTTTCTATCTTGATGGAGTTTAGTAAATCTGAAAATTCATTAGATGTCTGTCGCTTATGTGCAATAACCATTAGACATGCTTGTTCTTCTGCTCTATCCACCAATGCACCAGAGGGCATAATAGCCTCCTGATCCCAGCTATTTCTCTCAATAACTTTACTTAAGGCTATCGTAATTTTGTTAAACTCAAATAATTTATCAAGGTCACTAGAAGTTTTATTCAAATCTAATTTTTCCGTCTAATTTATTGATTGTTGAGGTGGATAAGCTGCTAAAAAACGAGCTCTCATGACAACATACCACAGAACAATTGCACCGAATTGATGAAAAATGGCAATATGCCACGGCGCCGAATACATTACCGTGATAATCCCAATCAACATTTGCAGGAACATAAATAAAATAACAACATTAAAAGCTTGTCGTATTTTGAAATTCCCAGATTTTCGTGCATTATACCAAACGAATATTCCAAATAAAAATAAAATGTATCCGGACATCCTATGCATGAACTGAACTAATCCGTCATCTTCAAAAAAGTTTCTCCAGACGGGTTCCAATGCAAATAGATCCGGCGGCAAAAATCCACCAGCCATTAAAGGCCAATCGACATAGTTTCTTCCAGCATCAATCCCAGCCACCAAAGCGCCAATTAAAATCTGCAAGAATACAAAATGCATCAATCCTGTACTTTTACCAAAAATTGACTGGTCTCTTGTTCTTTGACGCGCAAGTATTTCGGCTTCAGATAAGCTCATCATGAAAATGTACCAAAGAATAAAACCTAATATGATAAAAGCTAGACCCAAATGGGTGGCGAGGCGATAGCTTGCTACATCAAGCATATTTTCCGAGAGACCGGAAGATACCATCCACCATCCTATTGCGCCTTGAAAACCACCTAATATACCCAGCAATAATAAACGTATTGTCCAACCGTTTGGGATCTTTTTTGATAGTAAAAACCAAGAAAACCCCGCAAGCCAAACTAACCCAATAATTCTTCCAAGCTGACGATGCCCCCACTCCCACCAATATATTACTTTAAATTCACTCAAAGACATTCCAGAATTCTGCAATCTATACTCAGGAATAAGCTTGTATTTCTCAAACTCAGTATCCCATGCTTGTTCAGAAATGGGAGGGAGCGCCCCTAAGATTGGTTTCCATTCCGTAATTGAAAGCCCACTATCAGTTAAGCGGGTCAAGCCTCCAACTAAGATCATAAAAACTAATAAAATGAATAAACAAATCAACCAAGATCTCACTTGTCTTCGATCTGAAATATGTTCAGACTGCTCGATTATTCCAGTTTTAATCTCTGAATTAGCAACTTTTGTTTCAGACCCAGAAACTTCCTCAAATATATTACGCTTGGATCCCATCTTTTTTCCCAAAATCTGCACCGCTATTAAAGTTGATCTTAATGATAATACTCTACTTCTTTATTACAAATTGCGTGACTTTAACAAGTGACGCAAAATTCCGTGAAACGCTCGTACATCAGACACGGTCAACGGCAACCTTGACCAAATATTTCTTAGACTACTCTTCATTGAGATAGCTTTTTCTTCAGGAAAGAAAAAACCAATTTTGTCTAATTCGGTTTCATACTGCTGGGAGAGTTTTTCAATCTCCATGATTGAAGCCATTTCGGTTTTTTTCTCATAAGAAAAATTCTCTGCCTGACTGTGCTGGGCTAAGAACCATTCATAAGATAAAAGCAATACACTTTGCGCTAGGTTTATAGATGAAAAGTTGGGGTTGACCGGTACGGTAATCAATGCATTTGATCGGACTACCTCCTTATTTTCTAATCCAGCTCTTTCAGGGCCAAAAATAATACCAACGTTTTCTCCCTCTGAAATTTTTTCTGAAGCTATTAGCATCGCTTCCTTTGGGCCATAAACGGGTTTGGTGATATCACGGTTCCTTGCAGTTGTTGCAAATACATAATGACAATCGCTTACCGCATCATTGAACACCGAAAAATGTCTTGCGTGGTCGAGTATTCTGCCCGCTCCAGAGGCCGTCGCTACGGCACTTTGACTAGGCCAGCCATCCCTTGCAGCAACAATTCTCATATTTTCCAATCCAAAATTTAACATTGCCCTCGCTGCTGATCCAATATTTTCACCCATTTGCGGCTTTACCAAAATTATTGCTGGTTGTTTGTTACTTGCATGCATATTTTAAATCCTGTTCTTATCAAAAGACTTAGGATAGAAGTGGAAAGATTAAAACCTTTATATTCCCGCAAATTTTGAATTTTAAGACGAATGCCAATTAGTAAAAAAATAAACCATAATAATCCAAAAATATATTTGATTACACCCTCTGAATTTGAACTAAGGATCTTTTCAGAAACATTGAAACGAATTCTGGATAATCATGAGGTGGCGTGCATTCGCTTGGAGCAGTCATCGAGAGATGAACTGCTTATTGGTAAATCAGCAGACACGTTACGAGAGATTTGTCATAAGCGGGACATACCAATTATTATAGATAGCCATTTTATGTTAGTTGAAAAATTCGGGCTTGATGGAGTGCATTTAAAGGATGGCTCTAAATCGGTTCGAACTGCCAGAAAAGTTCTTGGTAAAGATCTCATAGTTGGAGCTTACTGTTTTCAATCTAAACATCATGGAATTAATGCTACAGAAGCTAGCGCGGATTATGTTAGTTTTGGCCCTATGTCTGGAGATTTGGGAGATGGGAAACATGCCGACCCTGACTTGTTCGCATGGTGGAGTGAAATGATAGAATTTCCTGTAATTGCAGAAACTGGCCTGACCTCGCAGCTGGTAAGACAAATACAGAATAACACGGATTTTTTTGCGTTTAGAGAGGAAATTTGGAATACAGAGAACCCATCCAAAGCTCTAGAAAAAATTTTAAATGAAACCTGATTTAATCAAACTCATCAAACTTACCGTGGTGTACATGACCACTCCTGACGTCTGATTCCAATAGTTTTGCCAGTTGCTTTCGGTTTTGCTGATCGGCAATCGCTCGAGGCTTATGGAATATTAGTTCTATCCATCCTTGCTTGGAACTTGCGAGTGTGTGTACTAAATGAGCACCAAAACTCATTTCTCCCCACCAACCGTAAAACCATGGATTTGAGCCCATAGGTGCATGATAAATCACGGTAACTGGTTGAATAAATAAGTTTCGAGGCACATTAGTTTCAAAAAAAGCCGCAAATAGACTGCTTTTGAAAGGCAGTACACGTAAACTGTCCGTTGAGGTACCCTCAGGAAAAAACAATAGTTTATGACCGGCTAGCAACCTTTCAGTGAAGATATTTTTTTGCTTATGAGCTTGAAGTGCTTTTCTTTGGATAAATACTGTGCCAGTAGCTCTGGCCAACCAGCCTATTCCTGGCCAATTCGCAACCTCAGATTTCGCTACAAAATAAATTTTCTGTGTCGCGTTTAAAGCAAAAATATCGAGCCAAGATGAGTGATTAGCAACTACCGCTCCTCTCTCTTTCATGGGGAAACCTTCAACAGTTATTGAAATACCCAGAAGAAATAA
>TARA_B100000401_G_scaffold41505_1_pt1 | contig 10360 bp, 9 predicted proteins | sample TARA_B100000401 | Tara Oceans TARA_B100000401 (sample SAMEA2620786) | marine metagenome | biome: marine biome (ENVO:00000447); feature: surface water layer (ENVO:00002042); material: "saline water (ENVO:00002010), including plankton (ENVO:xxxxxxxx)" | depth 5 m
AGTTTAATTATTCAAAAATTTGGTGGCACCTCTGTAGCCGATGCAGATCGGATGCGAGAAGTAGCTGATCATGTAAAAAGAACTAAAGATCATGGACATTCAGTCGTGCTGGTCGTGAGCGCTATGGGAAAAGAAACAGATCACCTGCTTCGCCTTGCTTCTGAAGTATCACAAACCAGACCAGCAAGAGAAATGGACATGCTCATCACTGCTGGTGAAAGAAAAGCAATAGCTCTGATGTGCATGGCTCTTCACGACATGGGAGTGCCAGCTGACTCATTCACAGGAAGTCAAGCAGGATTTTTAACGGACACAAATCATCAGAATGCAAAAATACTGACAATAGACCCTCAACGTGTCCAAGAAGCCGTAGACGCAGGACGAGTAGCCGTTGTTGCGGGATCCCAAGGCGTCTCGACTGATAACAATGTAACTTTCCTTGGAAGAGGAGGCTCAGACACAACTGCAGTTGCGTTAGCTCACGCTCTTAATGCTGATGCGTGTGAGTTATATACTGATGTGTCAGGAGTCTTCACAACAGACCCAAGAGTCTGTGAACAAGCAAAAAAAATGCCATCTATCAGCTTTGATGAATTACTTGAAATGACAGCAGTGGGATGCCCGAAACCAGCTATGAGATCAGTCGAAGTTGCCCGTTCATATGGAGTTAAATTACACGTTCGCTCAGCATTCACCTGGGAGCCAGGAACCTGGGTTACAAAGGAGGAAAATTCAATGGAAAAACCTATTATTTCGGCAGTTGTTCCCGATACATCTCAATCAAAAGTAACGGTGTCGGGGGTACCAGATAATCCTGGAGTAGCCGCAGCTATCTTCAGACCACTCGCTGATAGTGACGTAAATGTGGACATGATCGTCCAAAATACATCCGATGAAGGAGTTACAGATATTTCTTTCACCCTACCTACTGAACAAATGGAAATAGGTAAAGAAATAATGACGTCCGTAGCTTCAGAAATTGGGGCTGGAGAAGTCAGCACAGATGATTCAGTAGGCCGCGTATCAGTTATTGGAGCAGGAATGGCAAGCAATCCTGGTGTCGCAGCTACGATCTTTGAAACGCTTTCATCTGAGAGTATAAATATCCATATGATCTCTACATCTGCGATCCGAGTTTCTTGTGTCGTGAATAAAGCAGATATTGAAAAGGCTACGAATATTTTGCATCAAGCGTTTGAATTGGACAAAGGGTGAGTTGTAATCGACTGGAACAAAACCCCATCGTCACTTCATATTACTCATACCCACGAAGGAGCTTTCTTTTGGGGTTGGAGTGATAACGGCCCAACCAACGGTGTAGAACTCCGACGGCTAGCAGGAACATTTGTAGGCAATCGTTGGGCCACGCGTGATGCTAATCTCACGACTTGCACTATAGACAATCCAATAATAACTCAGCAGTCAATTACGGCTTTAGAAGTAAAGCCAACTGATATCTACTATCTCTTCTCAAAAAAACATCCAAACCAGAGGTGGAGTCCCTCGATGCAATGGATGCATAAACTCTTAAATGACTTAATACATGCAATAGGAAGTGATTTAATATTTCCGTCACTTACTCATGATGGTCTCCGCTGGAAAGCAACGTGGAATCTCTTAAATCATGAAGGTTTAACTCGACAACGAAAGCAACATTTTAAGTCAATGCCAGAGGTAGTTGGGTTCAGATCTGAAGAAGAGCTCATGAACTTTCAGAATCACTTGGTTGATGCATCCTGCCGGAAAATTCTCCAGCATTCAAATTGGAAGCCATACCTACCACGTAAACGCTCCCCGGAATTAAAGTCTCTTAGAAATATTTGTACGGCACTGTCAGAAACATCAGGCTATTTCATCACCGACACGATCAACATAGATAATGCGCTACTTGAATTATCGTCAAACCTTCAGTACGAAAAGTTACACGCTGAAACTGGAATCAAAATATCTTGCCAAATGAGGTTACTGCCAAACGATAAAGACGAACCTTGGAAAATAATTTTTGAAATATACAACAATTCATCCCCCGATAATGTTGCCACTTGGAGGGATCTATTGCTTGATACAAAGCTGATCGCTGACTTCGGACTATCTGAGCATCCTGATGCGTTACGAAGCTACATGAGCGAAACTATTGACCTTATAAGTTCAAGCGTGCCCGGTTTAGACCATATAGGGCTGGAAGCGACTACCGATACAGCAACGTTATCTATTGACGATGTTTCACTCTTACTCATAGACGGCATTCATATTTGTGACAGGTTACGAGTCCCAGTTCTTGTTCCCAAAGGGTTACTAAAACAAAGTATTAGATTAGCTGCACGCGCTACTCCCAGTGAGAAAGGGGGAATCACAGCAAATCTTGGAAAGGCAATGGTTGACGTTAACTGGGACTTAGCACTTGGAGACCAGTCACTTTCTGAACATGAACTTCTTCAACTAGCAGAGTCCAAAACTAACCTTGTTCAAATAAAAGGGGAATGGGTTCATATAGATAATCAACAGGCTGAGATTGCATTAAAGGAATTAGAAAACAGAAGAAAAAATGACCGCTACCTATCTCCTACCGATTTATTAAGAATTACCGCTGAGATAGGTACTGGGGATAGTAATTCAGAATTCGAAGCAGCTTTGCTTTCCCCAGAAACTCAAACAGCTGATGATTGGCTAACTAAGCTTATTGATGGTTTACCAGACACTGACCTAACTGAGGAAAATGAATCCAGCACATTTCAAGGATCGCTTCGCCCATATCAAAGACGAGCGCTGAGTTGGCTACAGTTTCTTAGCCGGATAGGACTTGGAGGCTGTCTCGCCGATGACATGGGGTTAGGAAAAACACCAACGGCTTTAGCACATATTCAATTAAGAACTACTGAAAAGCCCAATCTTGTTATCTGCCCATTATCAGTAGTCCATAATTGGGAACAAGAAGCATCCCATTTCACACCAAATTTAAATGTTCTTATACTACATGGACCCAAACGACCCACAGGAGATGAACTGATAAGGATGGTCAACTCGTTTGATATCGTCGTTAGCACTTACGGAACAGCCACAAGAGATATAGAAACTCTATCAAAAGTAAATTGGGATCTAGTTATCTGTGATGAAGCGCAATTCATAAAGAACCATCAAACCCATGCAGCGATAGCAATACGTCAATTAACTGCGGATCAAAAAATAGCGCTTACAGGTACACCAGTCGAAAATAGGTTGTCTGAGCTTTGGTCAATATTAGATGCAATTAATCCTGGAATGCTTGGAGGAGTAACTTGGTTTAAAGATAAATTTGCAACACCAATAGAGCAAAAAAAAGATCAGAACGCTTTGATCAATATGCGTAAGCTGACAGACCCCTTTATTTTAAGAAGAACGAAGGATGATAAATCTCTAGTTCCTGATCTTCCTGAAAAGATTGAGCAAATTGTATGGTCACACCTCACTCACGAACAAGCTGGACTGTATCAAGCTGTCCTTAATGATTTTTTAAAAGAAGCAGAGACGTCAGAAGGCATGAAACGTCGCGGTTTGATCCTTGCGACTTTGACGAAACTTAAACAAATTTGTAACCATCCAGCACATTTTTTAGCGGATGGAAGCAATCTTGACGCACGATCAGGAAAAGTTACGCGGCTCCAAGAACTGTTAACTGAAATAAACGAAGCTGGTCAAAGAGTGCTTGTTTTTACTCAATACCGTGTCATGGGCGATCTCTTATCTGAACATCTTACGGAAACTATCGGGGCACGACCAGATTTTCTTCATGGGGGAGTCACGAGAAATAAACGGCAAAAGATGATTGATCAATTTCAAAATGAAGAAGGACCACCCGTTCTTTTGATTTCGCTAAAAGCAGGTGGAACAGGTCTTAATCTTACGTCTGCGAACAGGGTTATTCATTTTGATCGATGGTGGAACCCAGCAGTAGAAGATCAAGCTACTGACCGAGCATGGAGAATAGGTCAGCAGAAAACTGTTTTTGTCCACAAATTAGTTTGCCGTGGAACACTTGAGGAAAGAATTAATCAGTTACTCATTGATAAAAGAGAACTCGCCTCTCAAAGCGTAGGTACTGGCGATGAATGGTTTACTGATATGGGTACAGATCAACTTCGCGAAATATTTTCTCTCAATCTAACAACGGCGGTGCAAGAATGATTAGGCCATCGTCACAGCTCGGAGAAAGCATCATGCAACTCATTGCAGCGTATACGAATTATAAAGACCCTCTTGGTCCAGGCGTAGCGATTCAGCGAAAAGGAGCAGTGAAAGACTTCTTCGTTCAGCAAGGCTCAGTTTCATTTGAAATCCACGACAAGAGGGAAAGAGCATTTGATGTCGAAATCCATACCACCCCACCTTCGGAGAACGTTCGGCGAGCCGTACTTTCTGGTAACCTCCACGAAGCAGTACCAAAAGTGGCTGAAATCCAAATTCACCACGTGTGCCCTGATTGGGCAACTCCTTGCCGTCATGAGATAGCGGCACTACTTCAGCTTTTGAAAGAATGTGAAGACGATCCCAACGTAATACTTAAATGGCGAGGGATAGAACTCGAAAGTGATTCAGTTGACCAAGAAGCACCAATTAAGAACGATAGTTCAATTACTTCACGAAAAAGTACAATCCAGCAACTGCGGGATACCATGCCGGGCAGATTCATAAATTTCAAAGAAGAAAAGAGTAATGAATCTGTGTTAACTCCTGACATGGAGTCATTCTTTTCTTTCCCTAAAGAACAAGAACCAGTATCAAAACTTACTGCAAATAACCCAATCATGAAACAGAAGCATGGTCCACCTGAAGTACAAATTGATGGTCAGAATATTTTCCCTATCTTCGAAGATGCAATTGAAACGATTAAAGAATTTCTTGGTATGAACATAAAATCCTAGTTCGGGTAGAAAAGCCCCACAAAGACCCGTTCTTGTGAGTACCCTCAAGGTATGAATATTGGAATAGTTGGAGCGACAGGTCAAGTCGGAACAGTAATGCGTGAAATTCTCGCGCAAAGAAATTTTCCTATTAAATCAATTCGGTTTTTTGCGTCATCTCGTAGTGCAGGAAAAGAAATAGAATTTCAAGGAAAATCTATTCTTGTGGAAGATGCTGCTACAGCAAAATGGGAGAACCTTGACATTGTTTTATTTTCTGCGGGCGGACAATTATCAAAGGAATTAGCCCCGAAAGTTGCGTCATCAGGGGCCGTTGTGATTGATAATTCTTCCGCATGGAGAATGGACCCTGACGTCCCACTGGTAGTTCCTGAGGTCAACGCTCATGCCATCAAGAATATTTCAAAGAATATTATTGCTAATCCAAACTGCACAACTATGGTGGCCATGCCAGTCCTAAAACCATTGCATATAGAAGCTGGTCTGCGCGATCTTGTAGTTTCAACCTATCAAGCAACCTCAGGTGCAGGATTAGCTGGAGTTCAAGAGCTAAGTGAACAAGTACGTGAGGCAGGCGAGATTGCTATAGACCTAACTCACGATGGACAGGCTATTAAATATCCTCCGGGAAATAGTTTCCCAGAGCCAATAGCATTTAATGTTGTCCCCTTCTGCGGGTCCTTAATTGAAGATGAATTAGAGGAAACCAACGAAGAACGCAAACTTCGAGACGAAAGCAGAAAAATCCTTGAAATAGATAATCTCGCTGTGACAGCAACTTGTGTCAGGGTCCCAGTTTATACTGGGCACTCATTGGCAATAACAGCTGGGTTTAAGAATCCCATTACTGCACAAAGAGTGAAAGAAATACTTAGCAAAGTTCCAGCAGTCGTTCTTGATGATATTCCCACACCATTGAAATCTGCAGGTGTCGACCCAACATTCGTAGGCCGGATCAGACCAGATACAGTTCTTGAAAACGGAATCAACTTATTTCTCTCAGGCGATAATTTGCGAAAAGGTGCCGCATTAAATGCTATTCAAATAGCTGAGGAATTACTAAGTTAGGAAACTCCTACGGTGGATTTGTTACATATCGATTAAGTGCTTCTTCCACGTCAACGCCAACTTGATTTGCTAATGAAAACACCCATGCGATGACATCTCCGAATTCGTGCACTCGTTGATCGTGAGTTCCTTTTCTAATTGCCTGAGCAAGTTCTCCAACCTCTTCTGCTAGCCAAGCGACGGACATTGCAATACCGCGCTCTCGATCCTTTTCTCCGTAAACATCTTCTATATGACTTTGAAATTCTGAAATTTGCATAGACACCCTTCACATAGCTAACAAAAGACTATGTTGTGACTGTCAAAGATACGTTGACCCCTTAATAGAATCTAAGACATAGTGCGTATGGTTTTTAATGTTTACAATACGCTGAGGCATGAAATACGGGTAGTGGCGCAGGTTGGTAGCGCGCCTCGTTCGGGACGAGGAGGTCGTGGGTTCAAATCCCGCCTACCCGACTAGGAATCTAGAGAAGTGACTTGGCTAGTTTTCGTAAATGCAAAGCATTAAGTGGCTTTACAAGCTCACAATCTGCTTTAGCTTCAGTGGCAATCCAAGTATCAGCTTCTCGATCTAACAATAAAATGATCTTTAACGGTTTGATTCTTCCAGCAGTAATTTCATGCCTTAGGTCAAGGCTGGCAGCTACGCCTCCCATGTTGCCAATCTGTAAATCTAAAATAACAAGATCTGGTTCTAATTCAGCGGCTACTTCACGGACATCCTCACCACGTGTCACTCGACTAACGGAAGTTTCTGGTCCTAGCAAAGCAGCAAAAGTTTCTTCTGCGGTTTCATCAGAGTCAGTAGCAAGGAGAACTTTATCCATAGCTAAACACTATCGTCCAAAAACCTACAACTCTATTCACACCGCAAAGAATGGTTTCTTATTGTCATCAATCGGGCTATACAAAAACGAATTTGCGCTTTAGTATACCACCAAACAATATTTCTCATTCAAGAGAGGAGCTCAATGTTAGAAATCAATATTGAAGGTAATACCGATTTCTCGATGTGTCGGCCTTCTGGAGAAATTGACGCTTATACTGTTGATGAATTCAGAGATGCCTTGAGCTCATTAGCAACAGTATCAAAGCTACTTATTGATCTCAGTGATGTACCATTCATGGATTCTGCAGGTCTAGGCGCATTAATTGGGAGTATTAGAAAAGCAGGGGAAAATAATGGCCAAATCGTTGTTTCGTGCGAGAGAGAATCATTGTTGGGCCTACTGAAAACGACAGGTTTTGATCAGATCGTAACTGTCACTGAGTCAGTTAACGAAGCCCTTGATGTCTTAGGGGAATCTCAAGACATATAAGATAAAGATATGCGATTTACCCCCTCTGTTAAGACTGTGAAGTCCTCGCGCTCAAAAATTTTCTTATTAATAACACTCATTTTAGGTTATTCGCTTCTTTCGGCGCAGCAGCTCCAAGGGCAAGAAAATCAAGAATCACTTAATCCTGGTTACGTAGAGGTATTTGAAGTGAGCGGCTTACTTGATGATGTTCTTGCTTCAGCTCTTGAAAATTCAATTATTGATGCTCAAAACAATGGAGCAAATGCTTTGATTTTGCAAATGAATTCAAAACAAGCCGTAATTTCTAATCAAAGGCTAGTAGCGCTAGGACAAGCGTTTTTGGATTCTTCAATCCCAATAGAAGTTTGGGTTGGCCCCTCTGGTTCAACTGCGCAGGGAAAAGTCGCTCAATTAGCTCTTTTATCTGATTCGCTTGGAGTATCTATAGGGTCATCAATTGGTAAAACAGGTGAATATGTCTTCTCAAGCATGGAATTGAATAGTTCTTACCAAGAAAAAATTAAAATTCTACGAAGTAGCACTCTTCAATGGAATGAAGCTATTGAAGCTAACCTCGTTCAGTGTGATCGTGTAGAAATTGATGAGTTAGGTAAAACATTGACCGAGAAGGAGCAACTCGCTAGATGCGCAAACCCCACTCTTGGAGATTTTCTGGTTAATCGCGATAGCTTTGTTTCAGAAGTAATCCAGACAGATGATGGTCCTCGACTATCACCTCTTACAAAAACGAAAATTAATCGTTTAAATCTAATTGATCAATTAATGCACACCGTTGCGAGTCCCCCTATAACTTATCTGCTTCTTATTTCAGGTTTAGCGCTCTTATTATTTGAATTCTTTTCAATAGGGGTGGGTATTGCTGGAGTAATTGGTGCCATTTCGGTAGCGTTAAGTGCATATGGATTGACGATTCTTCCATTCCGGCCATGGGCTTTGTTACTTATAATCTTTTCAATGCTTGCCTTTGCCATAGATATTCAAACGGTGGTCCCAAGAGTTTGGACATTGATAGGTCAAATAATGTTCACAATTGGAACGATTTTTCTGTATTACGAAGTAAACGTAGAAATGTCTTGGATACCGATGTCTGTAGGCATTATTGGGGTTCTAGTGCTAATGGCAAGAGGAATGCCAATCATGATTAGAGGAAGGTTTGCCACAACACAAATAGATAGGCGATAGGTTAAAGCCTCTTTCCGTATTAGTTGAATTGTGTCAATTTTCTCTTTTTTTCTTGCCCAGCGAAAAAACTCTGACTAGGTTCCCTTTAAAGGGGGATCATGAGCGTAGTTTTGAATGATCAAAGATGGCAGGTTCGTGCTGCTTGTCGCGGTCCCCAGATAAAAATCTTCTTTCCTCCATCACATTTTGAAAGAAAATCTGACAAAAGAGAGCGTGAACGTCGGGCTAAGCTGATTTGTCAGACATGTTCGGTAAAAGATGATTGCTTAAACTACGCACTCCGAATAGGCGAACAACATGGAATCTGGGGAGGGCTTAACGAAACAGAACGAAGACAGATAAACCCAATAATTCAATAATCGTTCAGTTAACTGAGTCAATCTCAGCTCTAAATAATCCCCAATGCAACTTGAATCATCTCGTCAAATGTAGATTCTCTATCAGCAGAACTCATTATTTCCTGTCGAATTATGTCATCGCTAACAGTTACAAGAGCTAGTGCCTGTACGCCCTCTGCCTTGGAGAGTGCATACAAACCTGCTATTTCCATTTCAACTCCAAGAATTCCATGCCTCGTTAGCTTAGAAAACAGTTCAGGGTCAGGACCATAAAATAAATCGCTGGTAAAAACAGGTCCCACAGCCATTGATATTCCTGCATTATCTGCAACATCTACTGCCGAATGGAGCAATTCCCAATCCGCTACCGAAGGAAGAGTTAAGCCATCATTTAGCTTCTCAATTGCAGCAGAGTCAGTTCCAGCAGCGGAGGCACATATAAGGTCACCCAAACGAACAGATTCATTTAACCCTCCGCAACTACCAACTCGTATCAATTTTTTGACCCCAAAAAATCTGATCAATTCTGTATAGTAAATCAGTGCAGAAGGAATTCCCATCCCAACTGATTGAACAGAAACAGGTATCCCATTGGATTCTCCCGTAAATCCTTCAGCGCCTCTTACAGAATTAACCAACTTAACGTTTGTGAGATAATTCTCAGCTATAAACCTCGCTCTTTTTGGATCCCCAGGTAGAAGAACCGTAGGTGCATAATCACCACGAACGCCTTCAAGATGAGGTGTTGGCCCAGACTCCATAGTTCTCCTTACCTTCGGTTATTTATTTACAAACCTAGCGTTATGGTTAACAAGTGTCATATGATTTCGTCTAATCTTTTCCCTGCTAGCCGAACATCATTTCTTCTAACTGTTGCACCTATCTGATCTAGATGGTTAAGAAGCGGAAGGACATATTTTCTCGTGCTATCTAAAGCTATGCGAACCTCTCCAACAGTTACTCCTTCCGGATTTCTTTTCAGTAATACTCGTATTCTTTTGGCCGCACTTGTAACTGCTTTTTGTGAAAAGAAAATCCCATTCTGTTCAATAATTAATTCGCGACGCACTAATTCTCGTAATTCTCTTGGATCTACGCTATCTGCATCTGGTGGTTTGAAAAGGTTTGATTCCAATTGGTCTAAATAAGGGTGGTCTGACAAATTATCTGCCCCTTCCATCCGAAGGTATTTACCCTCAATCAAAACTCCTTCAAGTAGTCCTATTGCAGCTCGTTCGAATTGATCAAGTGATGTTATATCGAGACCTAAATTCCCCGCAGTTAGTAGCCTTTGAGATAAATTAGCAATCATGTCCTGAAGGCAGTTCGGATCAACAATCCAACCAGGTACATCTTCCTGTCTGCGCACTCCAGTTAATGCCTCAAGGTGAGATGGTGTTATCCATTTATGTTCGGTGATTATTCTTTCTATTGAGCTATTAGGCTTTGCTTCTGCTGCTCGCAGAATGGGATCGGGGTCTAGTACTATCGCACCGCCTATAGTCTCATTTCTTCCGCTTTCTCTAAGGATAAGCCGATCGCCTAGCAT
>TARA_B100000401_G_scaffold56767_1_pt1 | contig 10359 bp, 12 predicted proteins | sample TARA_B100000401 | Tara Oceans TARA_B100000401 (sample SAMEA2620786) | marine metagenome | biome: marine biome (ENVO:00000447); feature: surface water layer (ENVO:00002042); material: "saline water (ENVO:00002010), including plankton (ENVO:xxxxxxxx)" | depth 5 m
CTGGTGTTTAAGTCAAGGTTAAATATTGATGTGCCGTGAACCTGAATAAATTCATTAAACGCAGATACCCCAAAAGCTTGATTTAAAAGATCTTGCTTACCTTCACCACTTAGATTACAAAACTGTTCCGTACTATTCAGGGATATCACTATGTTAGGTGATTCACAAACTTTTAAAAAACGATAGCCTTTGTAATCTATAACTTCCATTTAACTGAGTGCTTTTATTGTGTTCTGGATAGCTTCAGGAATGTCGGCTATGAACTCATAAGCCTTACCTTCAAAATCAAAAGCAAGACTGTATGCATGCAAAGCTTGTCTGCCCAATGAAGCCACTGCTTCAACTTCGTCTGGGCTACTATTTTTCCACTGTTTAATATTTGAATACTGTGCATCACCAGCTATTGGGTGGCCTAAATGTTTAAGATGCACTCTTATTTGATGTGTCCTTCCAGTTTCTAAGGAAACGTCAAGTAATGAAAAATTTGAGAACTTAGTTTTTACTTTGAAATGGGTGATTGCTTCTCTTCCACCTTCTTTAACACAAAACAACAATCTATTTTTTGGGTGCCTGCCGATAGGTTTATCAATAGTCATCCCTGCGATGGGCGATCCATGCACTAATGCGTAGTAGTTTCTTTTGATAACTCTTTCTTGAATCATTTCAGTTAACAGGGTGTGTGCCTTTAAAGATCTTGCTACAACCATAAGACCGCTTGTATCTTTATCCAATCTATGAACAACTCCATACCGAGGGATATCCCTTTGCTTTGGATATTTGTATAAGAGCCCATTAATTAATGTGCCATCCTTTTGGCCTGCTCCAGGATGCACAGTTAAATTGGCTTGTTTATTAATAATTAAAAAATCTTTGTTCTCAAAAACGATATCAAGCTCAATGTCTTCAGCCTCATCATTACTTTCGATTTCAAGATTAATTGTTATGTCGACAAGATCGCCTGTTTTTAGTTTGTAATTTCTTTTCGTGACTTTGTCATTAACCAATACTTCGCCTTTCACTATTAATTCTTGAACTATTCCTCTTGAAATACTGTCAAACTCATGTGAAAGAAAGATATCAATGCGTTTATGAGCATTCTCTTCGTCAATTTGAAATCTTTTTGATATCATTGGTTTTTAGTTTAATGCATATAAATATTTTTCATGAAAAATAAATTAGTTTTAACAATACTTACAGTTCTTATTCTGGCTGGCTGTGCATCAAAACCAGAAACTGAGGAAGAAAGAGAACCTGCAGAGGTTATTCTTTATCAATTAGCTCAGGACAGGATCAATGCTAAAAACTATTCTGGTGCAGTTGAATCTCTATCAAGAATAGAGAGGTTCTATCCATTTGGTGTTTATGCAGAACAGGCAAGAGCTGATCTAATTTATGCCTTTTATATGAGCGGCGACTATGATCAAGCTTATGCTGCCTCAGAAAAATTTATTAGATTGTATCCACGAAATACTAATATTGATTATGCATACTTCATGAAAGGCATGACTGGTTACTACCAAGATGAAGGCTTGCTAAATGACATCTTTGCGTTAGATCTATCTAAAAGAGATACTTCGCCTGCTATGCAATCTTATGCAGATCTCACTGAATTTATTATTAGGTATCCAGAAAGTGAATATATAGACGCAGCTAGAGAAAGACTTATTTTTTTAAGAAATTTGATAGCAAGTAGTGAGCTTGATGGTGCTGAATACTACATGAAGAGAGGCGCATATTTGGCTGCTGTTAATAGAGCCAACTATGTTCTCAAAAATATTCCAAACTCTACGGAACGAGAAAGAGCCTTAAGAATTCTTAAAGAAGCTTATAAACAACTTGGCTATGATGAGTATGCTAAGAAAATTTCAAGCTTCGAAACAAATTAAAAAATGAATTTCATAATTTTTGGGGTCTTGGCTCCAATACTTTATTGGTTAATTAGAATGGCAATAAAGAATTTTGTCATTAATTTTATTAACAATGCAAAACGAAACTCTGGTGTGAAAAATATGACGCAATGTTCAAAATGCAAAATGTTTGTTGATGAGGCAGACATGCAGATAGTAGACGGAGATTTTATTTGCACCAAGCCTGAATGTAAGAAGTAATGCCAAGTTTAAGAATAATATCTGGTGAGCTTGGTGGCAGAGTCATCAAAACACCAATAAAAAAAATCTTAAAACCAACCCCTTCCAGAGTAAGAGAACAGCTATTCTCATGGATAAGGCCTGAACTTGCAGATACTCAATGTTTAGATTTATTTGCTGGAAGTGGATCATTAGGAATTGAAGCAATATCAAATGGAGCAGATAATTGTATTTTTGTTGAACAGAATCAAGAACTAAACTTTTATCTCAAAAATAATTGCGACGATCTTGGAATAACAGACAAGACTGAAATACTTAGACAAAGTGCAGAGAATTTTGTTCGAAGAGTTAAGGATAAAAAATTCGATATAATATTTTTTGATCCTCCATTTAACAAAAATTATATATCTGCACTTGTTCCAAAAATTATTGATAGATTTTCAAAACAAGGCACTCTCATATACATAGAAAATAGAACTTCAGATGAGAAATATAATTTTGATGCGCTTGAATTAATTAAAGAGACAGTTTCAGGGGAATCAAATGGTAAATTGTATAGAGTTTCATTATGAGAATTAGCACACGATCATCCAAACTCGCATTAAAGCAAGTTGATATCTTCCTTAATAATTTAGATGCGAAAAGCTTAGTGCCAGAAATAAAAAAACAAATAACTTCAGGAGATATAAAAAGCCAGAAAGGTGAGAATTTGTTTGATAAGGCGCATTTTGTTGAAGATATAGAAAAAAGTCTGATCAATAATGAAGCAGATGTAGCCATTCATTCACTAAAAGATATGGCTGTAGTTGATAATGAAAATCTAGAAATTTATGCCATGATTGGAGGCGTTAATCGGGGTGATCGTTTAATCCTAAAAAACGATGCTGAAACTAATAAACTTGAAAATTTGCATATTGGGACATCCAGCCTAAGACGAATGAATCAATGCAAGCACTTTATGCCCAGCTGCAAAATATCAGAAATTAGAGGCAATGTTGATACAAGAATTGAAAAGTTAAATTTAGGAGAATTTGATGCAATCATACTTGCTAATGCGGGCCTTGAAAGGCTTGGATTATCAACAAACTCTATCTCATTAGATATACAAAAATTTTTACCGGCTGTTGGCCAAGGCATCATAGCTATTCAATGTCGAAAAGATGACTACGCCACCAAGAGAGTCCTTGATTCTTTAAGGGATGAAGCCCAAATTTCTATGATCAACTTAGAAAGGGCTTTCATAAAACAAATTGGAGGGAACTGTCATTCAGCTGTATCAGTCATGGCATCTTCTAATGGTCAAAACCTGTCGATTTCATCTCAAATATTTGGCAAAAATGACTATATTGCATTGACTGAAACTGGCTTGTTAAAAGATGGCCAGTTGCTTTTAGATAAAATGGTTAAGCAAGCTGAACAACTTGGAGGAATAGAGCTGCTCAATGAACATAATTGACACAAGTACAAATTTTTTATCCAAATCAGGCATCAATAATATCCCTTTATTTGCAATTAATAAGATTGAACATGCTGACCTATCTAGCGGTAAGGAAATTGTAATTTTTCAAAGCCCTTCTGCAGTAAAAAACTATAGTTTTCTTGATAAACTTGCGAACAAAAAAATTATTGCAATGGGGCCAGGTACACAAAAGGCATTACAAGAAAAGGGTTTAGATTCTACCCTGCCCAAAAACTATAATTCTGCTGGAATTATTGAATATTTAGAGTCTAATTTTAATGCTAATAACGTATTAATAATTAAGGGTGAAAATGGCGTAAATGATATTGAGGAACACATTGCTAACTATGGAGGCAATGTGGAATCTATTTCAGTATACCGAAGGAATGTATTTGAAGATTACACTCAGATTGGAAATGATTATTTAAATGCAGACGCTATCATCTTTACAAGCACAATGGCAGCCAAAATTTACTTTGAAAAGATTTATCAAAATAGAGTCAATACAAGATTTTATTCAATTTCAAATCGCATTAAAGGCATAATCGAAGAGTATGGCTTTGAAGCCATTACTCTTGATTATTTTTCAGATAATTTGCTTGAGAAAATAAAGACTACTTAGCTTTTGACTTTGTCATTGAGGCAAAGAACTCTAAGTTTGTCTTAGTATTTTTGAGTTTAGAAATTAAGAACTCAGTCGCAGCAACCTCTTCCTGTTCGCTCAACACTTTTCTTAACATATGAACTCTATTTAACTCATCCTTTTCAACTAAGAGATCTTCTCTTCTGGTGCCTGATCTTAAGATATTAATTGCAGGGAAGATTCTTCTTTCTGCTATCTTTCTTTCAAGGTGAACTTCCATATTACCTGTTCCCTTGAATTCCTCGTAGATAACTTCATCCATTTTTGAGCCTGTTTCAACAAGCGCAGTAGCTAAAATAGTTAGACTTCCACCTTCTTCAAGATTTCTAGCAGCACCATAAAATCTTTTTGGTCTTTCAAGAGCATTAGAGTCAACACCACCAGTAAGAATTTTTCCACTTGCAGGCTGAACAGTATTATAAGCTCGACCTAATCTTGTAATTGAATCTAGAAGTATTACAACGTCTTTTTTATGTTCCACAAGTCTCTTTGCTTTCTCAATTACTAGGTCAGCAACCTGCACATGTCTTTGTGGTGACTCATCAAAAGTACTTGCCACAACCTCAGCATCTACAGACCTTTGCATATCAGTGACCTCTTCAGGTCTCTCATCAATAAGCAGAACTATCACATGTGTATCTGGATTATTTTTAATAATTGATTGCGCTATATTCTGAAGCAATAAAGTTTTACCAGCTTTTGGAGGTGAAACTATTAGCCCCCTCTGGCCTTTACCTATTGGAGCGACAAGATCAATGATTCTTGATGAAATATCTTGTGAAGTACCAGACCCTGTTTCTAGCTTTAATCTTGAGTCAGGAAATAATGGCGTTAAGTTTTCAAATGCAATTTTTTCTTGTGTTTTTGATGGTTCAGCATCATTAATGCTTTCAACCTGAACCAAAGCAAAATATCTTTCTTGCTCGCGCGGAGGTCTAATATTTCCTACTACAAAATCACCTGTTCTAAGATTGAACTTTCTTATTTGGCTTGGTGAAACATAGACATCATCAGGCCCTGCTAAATAAGAACCCCATGGTGATCTAAGGAATCCAAAGCCATCAGGAAGTGTTTCAAGAATACCTCCACCCAGTAATTCCTTACCATCCTTGGAAATTGTTTTTAGGATATTAAAGATAATATCTGCTTTCTTTTGTCGAGAAATACTCTTAAGGCCATGCTCTTCTGCGATAGCAATAAGTTCTTTTGTTGTTTTTTGTTTTAATTCTAGTGCGTTCATAATTTAAAGTTTGTTTGAAGATGAAGGAGGTGTGTGTGCCTTAAATTAGATTCTAATTTATTTTGAAAGTGATTAGAAGTTGCGTGTAACCAAATCTTCTAACTCTTCAAGGCTAACAGCACCAATAAGGCTATCAACCATCTCTCCACCCTTAAAAATCATAAGAGAAGGTATGCTTCTCACATTATATTCGAGAGCTAAATCTCTGTTAGCATCAACATCGACTTTGCAAACATTTAGGTTTTCGGAATATTTTTCTGCAAGCTCTTCAAGCCTTGGAGCTATCTGTTTGCATGGACCACACCATTCTGCCCAAAAATCTACAAGGACTAATTTCTCGTTGCCAAGAACTTCGGATGTAAAATTTTCTTTAGTTACTGATGTTGTCATAATTTTCCGCTACCCATTTTGCAAAATATGTAAGTACTGAAGATGAGCCAGCTCTGAATAGACTTATTAAAGTCTCAGGGACTACATTATTCCCAAAATAATTTTTGTCAATACCCATTTTCAACATTGCATACTCACCGCTCACCTGGTAAGCAAAGATTGGAACATCAAATTTAGACTTTAGTTTTGAAATAATATCTAAATAGGCTAATGCGGGTTTGACCATCACAATGTCTGCGCCTTCGTTAATATCAAGCTGAATCTCTTTAAAAGACTCATTTATGTTTCGGTAATCCATTTGATATGTATCTTTATTTATCCCTTCAGACTGTGCAGATCCTACCGCATCTCTGAATGGACCATAGAAATTAGAGGAGTACTTTGCAGCATAACTTAATAGGATAGTGTCTTTGTGATTATGTTTTTCAAGCTCTTCTCTAATAACGCCAATTCTGCCGTCCATCATATCTGAGGGCGCCAAGATATCAGCCCCAGCATTAGCAAGATTTATTGACATTTTTTTAAGAGCATCAAGCGTCACATCATTATCAATTTTTCCATCAATAACTATTCCATCATGTCCGTTAGAATTATATGGGTCTAGTGCAACATCTAAAACTAACATTGTGTCGGGAAACTCTTTCTTTATTCTTTGAACAAGTTGGCACATAAAATTGTTTTCATTAAGCGCCTCTTTTGAAAGCGGATCTTTAACTTCTGTATTTATGTTTGGAAATAGTGCAACAGTATTTATGCCACAATCTTTTAAGCTTTCAATTTCATTAAGAATATCCTCAGATGAATATAGAAATTGTCCGGGCATTGAGCTAATTTCTTGCTTTGAATTGATGGTATCTGAAACGAATAGTGGCTGAATGAGCTTAGATCTACTAATAGTTGTATCTGAAACTAGATTTCTAATTGTGCCGTTCTGTCTTAATCTTCTTGGACGAACTTTAGGAAATAATTTTTTGTACATAATTAAATTTGGGAAATAATTATAACCCAATTGTATTATTTCAAGGTTTTTATAGATATTTTTAATAACAAAATAGTATTTTTTTAAATATTTTAGTTTATAAAATGTTGCTAAAATCGTTGAATTTGTTAATAACTTTCATTAAAATCGTCTAAATGAAAGTTTTAGTATTAAATGGAGTAAACCTAAATATGCTCGGTAAACGAGAGACTGAATTGTATGGTTCAGAGACTCTTAGTGACTTAGAAACTAGACTTACATCTTTGAACAAGGATGTAGATCTTGAGTTTTTTCAAAGTAACTCCGAAGAAGATATTATAAATAAAATCCATAGTCATAAGGAAGAAAAATATGATTTTGGTATATTTAATTTCGGCGCTCACACTCATACCAACATAGCAATTAGGGATGCAATATTGTCCGTCAAACTTCCCTTCTATGAAGTACATATTTCAAATGTCTATGCAAGAGAGGAATTTAGACACGTTTCTTTCTTTAGCGATATAGCTGAAGGGTCTATTGTTGGGTTTGGGTTTGATGGTTATGAATTTGCTCTATTAAAAATATTGAGGAATAAAAATGGATCTTAGGAAAATAAAAAAATTAATTGAAATGCTTCAAGAATCAGATCTAAATGAAATTGAAGTAAAAGAAGGTGAAGAGAGTGTCAGAATTAACAGGAAGAAGGAAAGTGTCATACATGCATCTACTCCTATTTCTGTTGGACAAAATTTAAACCAATCATCAGCACCTTTACCACAAACAGATAGCTCTGAAATGGAAAATGGACAAGCTGCCGAGGATTTAAATCACATTACTTCTCCAATGGTTGGAACATTTTATAGAAAACCAGCCCCAGACAAAGAACCATTCATAGAAGTTGGCCAGACTGTGAAAAAGGGAGATACAGTATGCATCATTGAAGCAATGAAAATGATGAATCAAGTTAAATCAGAATTTGATGGGAAAGTCATAGCCATTAACATTGAAGATGGCGATCCAGTCGAATTTGGTCAAGAGTTAATTTCAATTGAAAAGTCCTAAAAAAATACTTATTGCTAACAGGGGTGTTATAGCAATAAGAGCACTACGAGCAGCAAAAGAACTTGGTTATCAAGTTGCTTCGGTTTATTCCACAATCGATAAGGATCAAAAACATTTAAAACTATCTGATGAAGCAATTTGTATTGGACCTGCAGCTGCAAAGGATAGTTATTTAAATGAAGCAGCTATAATTTCTGCGGCAGAGCTGGTTAGCGCTGATGCAATATATCCTGGATATGGTTTCCTTGCAGAAAACTCATCTTTTGCAGAAAAATGCAATCAAAGTGGCTTTAAATTTGTGGGTCCCGATCCAAAAGTAATAGATATCATGGGGGATAAAATTAAGGCGAAAGAACTTGTTGAATCTTTGGGAGTACCAATTGTTCCTGGATACACTGGCAAGATTGAGTCTAAAGAGCAGGTTGAAAAAATTACAGATGATATTGGCTATCCAGTTATTGTTAAAGCTTCAGCTGGTGGTGGTGGCAAAGGAATGCGCGTTGTGCTTGAAAAAGAAGAGCTTTGGGATTCAGTTGTGAGTGCACAAAATGAGGCACGACTTGCTTTTGGCAATGATGAAGTATTTATTGAGAAATACCTCCAAAAGCCACGCCATATAGAGGTGCAAGTTTTTGGTGATGGGAAAGGCAAAATGGTTCATCTTTTTTCAAGAGATTGTTCTTTGCAGAGACGTTACCAAAAGATTGTTGAGGAAGCTCCTGCAAAAAATATCCCACTAGATAAATTAACCGAGATTCAAGATATTTGTGTAAAAGCATGTGCCGAACTTAAATATGAAGGAGCAGGAACTCTTGAATTTTTATATGAAGATGGTGAATTTTTCTTCATTGAAATGAATACCAGAATACAAGTTGAGCATACTGTAACAGAAATGATTACAGGCGTTGACCTTGTTCAAGCGCAACTAGCTCTTGCGCTTGAAGGCAAATTTGATTTAGAGCAATCAAATTTAAGAATAAATGGTCATGCTATGCAGTGCAGAATAAATGCAGAAGATCCTGAAACGTTCATACCTTCGCCTGGCGAGATCACAACTCTTCACAGGCCAGGTGGTTATCATGTGCGTTTTGAATCACAAGCTTATAGCGGATATAAAGTACCAGCAAATTATGATTCACTTATTGCTGAGGTGATTGTTAAAGATAATAATCGGAATAATACGATCAATAAAATGCGGATGGCTCTCGATGAACTTGTTGTTGAAGGAATTAAAACCAATAAATCGCTTCATCAGAAGATTCTTGATGATGAGAGTTTCAAGAATATTGAGTATTACATTAAGTATTTAGAAGAGAAGTTAATTTAAATGAATGAAATTTATAACCACCAAGAAATAGAAGCTCAGGCGCAATCAAACTGGGAAAAAAATTTAATATTCAAGGCCAATATCAGCGATAAGAGGCCGAAATACTACTGTCTATCAATGCTTCCATACCCTTCAGGAAATTTGCATATGGGCCATGTAAGAAACTATGCAATTGGTGATGCTGTTTCACGCTATAAACGCTTGAAAGGATTTAATGTCCTTCAGCCAATGGGATGGGATGCATTTGGTTTGCCTGCTGAGAATGCTGCTATTAAAAATAATATTCATCCAAAAGATTGGACAGAAAAAAATATTGCCCAAATGAAAAAACAACTTATGTCTTTAGGGTTTGCATATGATTGGTCAAAAGAAGTGAATACTTCTGATGAGTCTTATTATAAATTTGAGCAGGAGCTATTCTTAAAATTTTTAGAAAAAGGTTTAGCATACAGAAAGAAATCGCTTGTTAACTGGGATCCAGTTGATATGACCGTGCTAGCAAATGAGCAGGTTATAGACGGCAAAGGATGGAGAACTGGTGCTGAAGTAGAGTTAAAAGAAATCGAAACATGGTTTCTTAAAATAACTGATTATGCTGATGAGCTTGAAGCTGATTTAGAAAAAATTGATTGGCCTGAAAATGTCATCAATATGCAAAAAAATTGGATAGGAAAGTCTAAGGGGGCTGAACTATCATTTGATCTTGATAACGGCGACGAGATAAAGGCATTTACTACTCGGCCTGATACGCTTTTTGGGGTAACTTTTTTTGGCATTTCTCCAAACCATCCGCTTACTAAAGAATTAGCACAAGACAATGAGGCACTTCAAGAGTTTCTTGATGAGGTGAATAAGACTTCTGCGGCTGAAGCAGATATGGCTAAAGCTGACAAAAAGGGATTTAAAACCAATATAAATATTATTCACCCAGTCACAAAAGAAAAAATTCCTGTTTGGGTAATAAATTATGTTCTGATGGAATATGGAACAGGAGCTATCATGGGCGTTCCAGCACATGATGAAAGAGATTTTGAGTTTGCAACAAAGTATGAAATTCCTGTCACAAGAGTAATCTCATCTGAGCAAGATTTGCCATTTTCAGATGAAGGACCATTAATAAATTCAGGCAAGTATGATGGTTTGTCATCAAGTGAAGGTTTTGAAGCAATTACAAATGATCTTCCTAAGGA
>TARA_B100000401_G_scaffold145592_1_pt1 | contig 10354 bp, 6 predicted proteins | sample TARA_B100000401 | Tara Oceans TARA_B100000401 (sample SAMEA2620786) | marine metagenome | biome: marine biome (ENVO:00000447); feature: surface water layer (ENVO:00002042); material: "saline water (ENVO:00002010), including plankton (ENVO:xxxxxxxx)" | depth 5 m
GATAAAATTATAAATAAACTGTTTGAGCCTCCAATTATTGCTATCGGTCATTCTATGGGAGGATGTATAATGCTCTCTTCTTTGAAAAAAAATGGAAACAAATTTGATAAAGTTATTTTATCAGCTCCAATGTTGGGTTTTAAAAATGAGTTAATTTTATTTCCTCTTATTAATATTTGTGAATTGATTTTACCTAGAGAATTCTTCATGTTTGGATCTAGACCTAATATGGGCAGGGAAGTACCTTTTGATAAAAATGATTTATCTACTGACAAAAAAAGGTACATGAGAACCCTTATGTTAGTTAGAAAGAACAAAGATATCAGGTTATGGGGTATTACAGTAGCATTCGCAATTGCGGTGAAAAGAAGATTATTAGAATTAAGAAAAAATGGCTGGGCTGAAAGCATAAATAATCAAATATTATTCATAAATAGCATTAATGATAGTGTTGTCTCATCAAAACATATCTCTGAGATGTCTAAAAGATTAAAAAATGCTCAAATTATCAACTTTGAAGCCTGTGAGCATGAACTTTTTATGGAAAAAGACATACATAGAGAAAAAATGTGGAATAAAATAGATAAGTTTCTAAACCTACCTCTTGATCACGATTCCCTGACCAGTCGGTAATTCGACAACAGAATAATTTCTATTCTTGAAAAATTCTTTCTCACTAAAATATTGTTTTTCATAGCCCATAGTTGCATAATCATCCAGTATTAAGATTCCTCCTGCAACAATTTTATCAAAAAATAACTCAAGAAGAGCTATTTCTGTCTCTGCTGAATTTAAATCCATGTGAACAAAAGACAGTTTATCAGGTATATCTTTTTTGAATGATTCTGGTAGTAATCCTTTAACGACTTTTACGAAATTATATTTCGATAATCGACTTGAAACTTCATCAAATAATTCTGGCGAATGTTTTTCACCTCTTTCAGTTGGAGGATTATCAAAAATGTCATACAAGTAAAAATTTTTATCTACTTCACTTAAATCGTTGTATTCTACAAGAAACTCTGCGACCTTAGCATCATAACAACCAAATTCTATCATATCGCCGTCAAGATTCTTACAACTGTCCATTGCCCACGCAAGAATATGAATCCGCCAAATAATTGATGAATGAAGTTGGTCATCATGAAAATGCTTATTAGCGAGATCAGCAAATTTATCTTCCTTCAAAAAACCAGTAATTTTGGAAATAGTAATCATATTATCGGCAGCAAACACTGGTGAATCTTCTGAATTAACTTTTATTGTCTTAGGCATTTCGTTTAAAAGCGCTCTAAATCGAGAAGCACCTCCAAAAACAAATCTCGCAAAAGGGGTAAAATATGACATATAAATCCTTAAATTGGATAATAACCTAATATAAATTAGAGTTAAAACATTTAATTTTTTTGAGTATATTAGCTAAATATAATTAGATATTAACCATTAATCATATACTTATTCTGCAGCCATCTTATTCTCATTAAGGCTCGCCATAAAATCCTTCAATTGCTTTATGAAATCATATAAAAAATGAATAATTTTAGTGTTATCACTATAAGGAGTGACCTCTTTCTCATTCATATATAATCTTTTATTAACTTCTAACTGTATAGCTGAAATGCCATAATCTAAGCTTGAAAAATTTTTTATAATATTTTGACCTGCATAGGGATAATTAAAAGAAAAAGTGTAGTTACTTTTCTCAAAATATCTAAATATAAAATTTTTAATTTCCCTCGAGCATGTTTTCCCATGAAAATCTCCAATTACAAAATCAAAACTATCCTTTTTTTCTAGCGAATAGGAAAATGAGGGCATAGAATGACAATCAATTAATAATACATTCTTATGTATTTTTTTTAAGTCATTAATTATCAAAGATAATCTTTCATACCATGGATCATAATATTTAATTAATCTATCCTCGTATGTGTTTAAGTCTAATTTATTTTTATAGATTTTATTTCCTCGATTTGTGTTTGTATGAATTACCCCAAAGCCACTTTTTGCAAGTGAGGTTTCATTAAGTAAATATTTCTTTGATGTTTCTAAAAAATTATCGTATGTCATCTCATTTCTAGTTCTATTTAAATCTATGAAACATCTAGGAATATCAGAAAAAATATAACTAAAATTTTTTTCTATTACTTTGGAATATATCTCATCTAAAAATGCATCCTCAGTATCACGAAGTTCAAAATAATCTACATTTGATTGTTCCATAAAGGTATTTTTATAATTTCTTCCAGAATGGGGGAAAGATAATATAATTGGTGAACTTGTATTTTTTTTAAATTTAAGCAAAGAATTCATCTGTAAGTAATAATTTAATCAATATTATTTAGTTTAGTAAACTTAAATGCTAAAATCATCTTTAATGTAGTGTAATTTTAATTTAATAATTTCTTTAAAATTATATATGAGTAATTTAGTGAAAGAAGAACTTAATAAAATAATGGAAGACGCCATTGCTAATTTTAAATCAGGTAACCTTGATGATGCAATGGTTTTATTTAAAAAAATAATCTCATTAGACAAAAATAGTTACCAGTCAATTTATAATCTAGGAATAATTTATTCTTCAAAAAATGATTATAAAAAAGCTATAAAAAAATTCCTAGAAGCTTTTAAATTAAATAAATCTGAAAAGTATTTTAGTTCAATTATTGATATTTATTTAATAACCAACCAAATTAATGAGGCCAATAAGTTTATTAATAATAATATCTCCAATTTTGAAGATGAATTTAAAAAAACAATCTTAGAAAAGTTAGAGTATAAAAAAAATCAAAATCATTTAATTGAGTTATATAATGACATAAGTGATGGTCGTATTACTAAATCAATTATTAATAAAATTGAAGAATATACAAAAAAATATTCACATGACTCACTGGGCTGGAAGTTGTTAGGATCGGTTTATTTAAAAAAAGATTATTTAGATGAGTCTATAAAATCATTTCAAATAGCATATAAACTTAATAATCAAGATATTGAGATTATTTTGGCTCTTGGTTCATTGTATCGAGAAAAAAAAGAATATGAAAAAGCTATGATTTTGTACTCAATAGCAAAAAAAACTCTGCCAAACAATTTTGATATTTATTTTAATTGTGGAAATATTCTACTAGAACAAAAAAAACTAGTTGAGGCCTCATTGGAATTTGAAAAAGCTATTGAGATTTATCCTGAGTCTTATCCTGCAAACCAAAATCTTGCTAAAACATATAAAGAACTTAATAAAATTAATGAATCTAAAAATATTTATAAAAAAATGATAGAATTAGATATTAATAATGCAATTGGATATAGAGGCCTAGGAGCTATTTATATATTAGAAGGCAAACTTTATAAGGCTGAAAAATTGATATTAAAATCTTTAGAAATAGATCCCGAAAATCCAGATGCTTATCAGAATCTATCAATAGTTTATTTTAGAATGGGTAGAAATAGTGAAGGAATGAAATTGATGAGAGAAAATGCTGGAGTCATTAGTTTTACATTAGAAAAAAATAAAGGCAGCATTCAAGTTCTAAAGGATTAAGACTGATGAAAAAAATAGAACTAATATCTAAAAAAAACAATCACTTTATTGGGTGTTGGCAAATGGAAAATCAAGAAATAATGGATGAAATAATAGATTTTTTTGAAAACAACCCAAATAGACAAGAAATTGGTATATCGGGTCATGGAAAAATAGATAAAGAAAAAAAGGAGTCTATTGACATAACTATAATGCCGAAAGAGCTATCATCGAGTAGTTTTAGTTTTTTTATAGATTATTTTAAAATGCTTCAAAATTGTTATTGGGATTATATTAATGATTGGTCTTTTCTAAAAGATAAGTGGGGTGAAATGTATATAGGTCCTTTTAATATTCAAAAATATAATAAAAGCGGTCATTTCAAAAAATGGCACACTGAAAGAGACTCTATTTCAAGCGCCCATAGAGTTTTTGCATGGATGACTTATCTAAATGATGTAAAAGATGGCGGAAGTACTGATTTTAAACACTTTGACATTAGTGTTGAGCCAAAGAAAGGTAAAACTCTAATCTGGCCAGCTGAATGGACTCATGCTCATAGAGGTCAAATTGTAAAAGATAAGAAATATATTATTACTGGATGGTTTCATTTTCCTTCAATTGATGATGAAATTAAATAATGAAGTAAACAATATGTCTTTTAATGAAAATGAAATTAGAAATTTAGCAAAACAGAAACTTAGTGAAAAAAACTTCTCTGAGGCAGAAAGTTTGTTTGCAAAAGTTATTTTGCAAAATCCAAATTGTTTAGATTCCCTAACATCTTTGGGTATTATAAATCTTGAAAAAAAAAGACTTGATCACGCTATACATTTCTTTAATGAAGCACTCAAGTTAGATCAGTTAAATCATATTCTACACTTTAATTTAGGTTTCAGTCACCAACTCAATAATAACCCACAGAATGCTTTAGATAGTTACAACAATTCAATCAAATTAAAACCCACGATAATGGCATATAATAATCTTGCGAATTTACTTTGGACACATAATAAGAAAGAAGTAGCCATAGATTATCTAAAAGCAAGTTTAAAAATAGATAAAAATGTTTCAATTCTAGCTAACTTAAGTACATATTTATTTTTAGAAAATAGATTTACTGAAGCAATAGAATATTCAAGTATGGCTTTAGAGCCAAATCAAAGATTTAGTTTAGCTCCTTTAGTTACTCTTTTAAACTCAATCAACAAACTAAAAAAAGAAGAATACCCTAAAGATATAACTAAAGTATTAGAAATACTTAAATTTATATTTAAGGGTAATTCAGAAAGACCCATATTAAATGCCAATTTTTTTAAACTGGTATTAGCAGAATTTAATACAAAGGAATTATTAAAAGAGCATCTTGGAAAAGACTATGAAAACTTATTACCCCGAGACATTTCAAAACTTATAAATGATGATGAAAAATTATTTGAAAATAAAGATTTCTCAAAAATTCTACATTCGGAAATAATGAAACTTTATATTTCTAATAATTTAATTTCTAATAAATATATAGAGAATATTTATACAAAATATAGAAAATATTTACTCTTTTTACTAAATGATGAAACTAAAGAATTTCCAAATGAACTAAATGAATTCTTATGCTCCTTATCTATTCAAATGGAGCTAAATGGATATATATGGTTAATTTCTCAAGAAGAGCAATTAATAATAAAAGAAATGAAGAAAAATATTGGACAAGAAGAATGTCTATCAAAAGTATTAATAATTTCATGCTATTCCTCAATCAAAAATAATAGAATGGCATTAGATATTCTAGAAAAAAATAAGAATAAACTCTCCGGGATTAAAAAGATCCTATATAAAAATGTTGAAGAACCATTAAATATTATCAATGAAGCAAAAAATATAGATGTGATTGGAAATATTACTGATGATGTTTCAAACAAAGTTAGAGATCAATATGAACAATACCCTTATCCACTTTTTTCAAGTAAGTTTTACAAAGAATCTACAAATCAAATTGAACGAGGAAGTCCATTTTTTAGTTCAGAACTAAAAGATGTAGATAAAAATAATAAAAAAGAGATTTTAATTGCAGGGTGTGGAACAGGAAGAGAAGCCATTGGAATGGCATGTATTCATAGTAAATCTAATATTTTAGCTATCGATTTGAGCTTAAATAGTCTTGCATATGGCTCAATAAAAGCTCAAGAAGACAAAATCAATAATATAACTTTTAAGCAATGCGATATTCTTAATGTAAGCGAAATTGATAAAAAATTTGATATTATTTCTAGCTGTGGAGTTTTACATCATATGGAAAAGCCACATAAAGGACTTAAGTCACTTGTTAATATTCTAAATGATGAAGGGGCAATGAAGCTTGCTCTATATAGCACATATGCAAGAATTGGCTCAGACTTTGTCAGGGATTTTATTAAAGATAATAATTTGAAAGATAATGAAGAAGATATTCGGTCTTTAAGAGAAAAAATAAAAAATAAAGAAATAAAAATTGATGATGAACACATTGATGATCTTGAAAGTTCATTAGATTTTTATTCTATAAATGAATTTCGAGATTTATTGTTTCATCCTCAAGAAATAACTTATACTTTGCCTGAGATAGGTGACTTGCTTGATAGCTGCGGGCTTAGATTTATCGAATTTGATAATAAATATCAAAATTTAAAAAACGCATACTTAACTAATTTTCCTGATGATAAATTTGGAGCAAATCTAGAGAATTGGGATAACCTAGAAAAGGAACACAAGAATTTATTTTCTTCTATGTATGTTTTCTGGGTCAAAAAAAAATAAAATGAATAAAAGTATAAATGCCTCAAATCAGGAGCCAAATATTAACCTAATAAATGAAGCTCTTAATAATATTAATACAAATAATATAGAGAGCTTGGCAAAGTCTGTTGACAAAATGACTAATGAGTACCCTGATGGCTCAACTTCATGGTTGTTTTTGGCAATTTATTTAAATCTTATTAACAAACTTGATCAGGCTGAAATCGCAATAAAAAAATCTTTGTTTTTAAATGAAAATTATGGCGAAGCATATAGAATTTACTCGGATATATTGAGAAAAAAAAATGATTTTAATAAGTCATTAACTAAGGCGAAAAAGGCAGTAGAAATTAATTCAAATCATGCGCCTGCACTCGATACTTTAGGAACAGCTTACGCATCAATTAACGATCATTTGAATGCAGAAATTAATTTTAGAAAGGCTTTAGAATTAGATAAGAGTAATGCCGTTATAAATAACAACCTAGGCAATACATTAAGGCATTTAGGAAAAAATAAAGAATCTATTTTTTATCTAAATAAAGCTCTTAAATATGAAAAAAATGTAATAGAAATTCATAGCAATCTGGCTTTATCTTATTTTGAAAATGGCGACTTTAAAAATGCACTAATCACTTTAGATAAAATAAATGAAGATAAAACTCTTCTCAATCAAGAGCATAGAAAGGATATTTACACATCTTACGGTCATGTATTTTCAAAATTATATGAATATAAAAAAGCTATTTCATATTATGAGAAAGCATTAGAATTAGACCCAGAAGATTCTAGCGCTAATAATGGGTTAGCGGAAATTTTCTGTGTATTTCGTAAACCTGAGGTTGCAATAAAATATTTCAAAAGTTCTATAAAAAAATCACCAAAAATTCAAAATAGTATTTCAAATTATATTTTATGTTATAATTATTTATTAGATAGAAGCGAAGATGATAAATTCAAGACAACTGTCAAATATGCAAATTTTAATAAAGATGACAATAAAGTTTTTCATCATGAGAACACTTTAGATCCCGATAAAAAAATTAATATTGGTTTTGTTTCAGGTGATTTCTATAATCACCCTGTATCCTATTTTCTTAAAAGTCCTATTAAAAATCTTAAAAATAAAAATTATAAAATTTTTGCCTATAATAACTACAACTACTCCGATATTTATACCGAATCTTTAAAAGAAGATTTTCACGTATGGAGAAATATTTTTCATTTAAGCGATCAAAAAGCATTAGATATTATTAAAAACGATAAGATTGATATTTTATTTGATTTGTCCGGTCACACCGCTAGAAATTCACTTAATATTCTACAAAAAAAACCTTCACCTGTTCAAATATCTTGGTTAGGCTATTCAAAAACAACTGGCTTAAAAGAAATCGATTACATACTTTCTGATGAAATATCTATTCCTGAAGAGGAAGAAACGCTTTTCATTGAAAAACCTATTAGAATGAAAAATAGTTATTATTGTTTCTCCAAACCTATGATCGATCTAGATATAGATATAATAGATAAAAAAAATAATGAATTGACTCTAGGTTGTTTTAATAATGTAAAAAAACTAAATGATGAAGTTTTAACTTTATGGTCTAAAATACTAAATGAATTACCTGAAAGTAAGCTTTTACTTAAATTTAAGAACTACAGAAATAGCGACTTAAAAGAAGAGATAAGAAATTTCTTTATCAAAAAAAATGTTAGATATGATCAATTAGTTTTTGAAACTGAGTCAACAAGGATTGATTACCTAAAATGTTATAATAAAATAGATCTTGCATTAGATCCTTTTCCATATCCTGGAGGAACAACTACTTGTGAGGCCTTATATATGGGTGTTCCAGTTGTTACTATAAGGGGAAATAATTCACTTGCTAGGAATAGCCAAAATATCCTAACGAATTGTAAACTTTCTGAATATATTGTTAATAACAAAGATGAATATTTAAATTTGGTTATAAACTTTTCAAAGAATATTAATAAGGTTAATAAATTTAAAATTAGAGAAAAATTTCTTAATTCAAATTTAATCGATGGTAAAAGTTTTGCTCATGAGCTAGATATAAAGCTTCGAGAAATATGGAAAATACATTGCAAAAAGAATTAGAAAAAAAAAATTTAAATGAAATATTAATTGAGGCAAATGAACTTGTAAATGAAGGTAAGCCATTACTTGCTGAGGAATTATACTTAAAAATACTTGATATTAGACATAATCATCCTGACGCAAACCATAATTTATCTATAATATTGATTGACCAAAATAGACTTAAAGAAGCAAAAGAATATATCGAAGAATTAGTTAAAACGAACTATCCGCTTCCCCAATATTATATAACATCAAGTAAATTTTATGAAATTGTTGGTGATTTCAGTGAAGCAATCAAAATGATTGATATTGCAATTTCATTATCTAATGATGAAGAGAAATATAAATCTTATTATCTAAAAGGCATGCTTCTTAGTAAAACCAATAAAGGCATAGAGGCGCTAGAATATTATGAAAAATGTTTAAAAACTCATCCAAACAATATTACAATATTAAATACTTATGGAACATCCCTTGCTGCAAACAATAGAATATTAGAGAGCATAACAATTTTTCAAAAAATAAATGACTTAAATCCTAATTTTTTTGACGCTCATGTTAACTTAGGCTTAGCCTATCAAAAAACTTATAAGTACAGTATGGCCCTCGAATGCTATAATAAGGCCCTACAAATTAATCCTGATCACTTTATGTTATATATAAATATTGGCGCATTATATCAAAGTCTTAGAAATAGTGAGAAAGCATTAGAAAATTATAACAAAGCTAGGGAAATAAAACCTGATGATCCTGAGGTATATAATAATATTGCAATTATATATGGGGAAAGTGGCGATAGAGATAGCGCATATAAGTATTACAAACAATCACTAGATTTAAAGCCCTTTAATCCAAGAGTTTTTAGGCATATTTGTTTAACTAAAAAATTAAAAATTAATGATCCATTGGTTGAGATGATGAGTAAAAAAATATCTCAAGAATCTGTGGATGATGATGACAAAGTTGAAATAGCTTTTGGTCTTGGTACTCTTTTTGAAAGCAATGGAAAGTATAATGAGGCTTTTAATTTTTTTAAAATTGGAAATGATTTATTACGCTCTAAAAGTGGCTATAACATTAAAGAAGTGGTTAAAACTGCAAAATCTATATTAAATGATTACCCTTTAGATATAAATTATAAAAATCAATTGCCTTTTTCACCCATATTTATCATTGGAATGCCAAGATCGGCAACAACTCTTGTAGAGAGCATTATAACTAATGAACCAAATATTGATCCGATGGGCGAGCTTACATATATAAGCTCAATGGCCCTTCAAATTAAAAAAGATGGGATAATTGGACCCTCTGCAGCTAGAAAACTACAAATCGATGACATTAAAATACTCGAAAAAATATATATTGAACAAGTTCGAGATGCAAACCCAGAAGTCAAAAGTATTTTTACAGATAAAATGCCATATAATTTTTTACATGTTGGTTTTATCAAAACAATATTTCCTAATAGCAAAATAATATATACATCACGTGATAGCAGAGATAATTGTATATCTATTTATAATCTAAAATTATTTGGAACACATTTGTATAGTAACAATCTAGAAGATTTAGCAAAATATTATAATTTACATATAGATATGATGGAACATTGGAATAAAATTTATCCAGATGAGATATATAATTTTAAATATGAAGATTTTGTTAAAGATCCAACTAATGAGACTAGAAAGCTTTTTAATTATTTAGAAATTCCATACAAAAAAGAGTACGAAAGATTTGATTTAAACAATTCTAATTTTAGAACCGCAAGTAACTTCCAGGTAAAGGAAAAGCTTAATAATTCATCAATTGGTAGATGGAAAAATTATAAAAATCATATTGAACAACTAATTGACACTTTAGATAAGAAAAGTTTTATTGATTTAATTAAATAAGGGCGTGTAGCTCAGCGGTAGAGCACTACGGTGACATCGTAGGGGTCATTGGTTCAATCCCAA
>TARA_B100000401_G_C52814040_1_pt1 | contig 10274 bp, 9 predicted proteins | sample TARA_B100000401 | Tara Oceans TARA_B100000401 (sample SAMEA2620786) | marine metagenome | biome: marine biome (ENVO:00000447); feature: surface water layer (ENVO:00002042); material: "saline water (ENVO:00002010), including plankton (ENVO:xxxxxxxx)" | depth 5 m
AAATGTAACTCATATAAAGCACTCACAAAATCGAGGAAAAGGAGCAGCAATCAAAACAGGTATTAATAACGTGAAAAATGATATAGTCATTATTCAAGATGCTGATTTAGAATATAATCCGAATGATTATGAAAATTTAATTTTACCATTCTTTGAAGCTAATGCTGATATAGTTTATGGTTCAAGATTTTTAGGTAGTCAAAAATATAGTAGAATACATTTTTTTTGGCATTATATTGCAAATAAATTGCTTACGTTTTTATGCAATGTCTTTACTAATTTAAATATGACTGATATGGAAACTGGGTATAAGTTATTTAAAAAAGAAGTTATTCAGTCAATAAATATTGAAGAAAATTCATTTGGAGTTGAACCTGAGTTAACAATAAAACTAGCAAAAAAAAAATATAAATTTTTCGAAGTTCCCATATCATATAATGGAAGATCGTATGAAGAGGGAAAAAAAATTGGTTTAAAAGATGCATTCATAGCAGTATTTTGTATTATAAAATATAAAATTAAAAATTAAGTTTCAAAATTTTTTATTTCCCAAAAAATAATATTAAAACTAAAACAAATATAGCAAATGATATTGAGGTTTTGTCTTTAAAACAAAACAAAAAAGGATCACTTTTAATTTTTCCATCATCAGCTTTTTTTTTAAGATACAATACCCAAAAAGAAAAAGATGAAATAATAAAAAATACAATATTATTTTTATAAAATAATTCACCATCACCAAAAATAAAATAATAAACTAAAATTACTAAGCTAATTACGAAAAAAAAGTAAAAAATTAAATTTATATTTTTTTGATTATATTTTTTTGATTTATAGTATATCTTGTCAGTAACTTTTAGTTCACTTAATCTTTTTAAAGAAAGTAAAGTCAAAAATACTGCAAAACTTATTAACAAAAGATACACAGAGGTTTCTATGTTGTAAATGTATTCTCCTGAAAAAATTCTTATAAAAAGCATTGATGATATAAAAACAATGTCGATAAAAAAAATCTTTTTTATATAAAATGTGTAAATTAAACTGAGTACTAAATATATATTTACAGTAAATAAAAATTTAATCGAAATTAATGCTGCAAATATATTTGAAGATAAATATAAAAAAACAAAAATACTAATTGCTTTATTTATTGATATTTTTCCTGATTGTATAGGTCTATTTTTCTTTTGTGGATGTTTTTTGTCATTTTCTAAGTCTTTAATATCGTTAATTATATAGCCTGATGATGCAATTAAACTAAAAGATAAAAACGCATATAAAAGATCTAAACTAAATAATGCATTATAATTATGTAGAAAAATTCCGTTAGAAAAAATTAGAAAATTTTTGGCCCATTGTTGAATTCTAAGTAAAGAGAATATCATCAACTTAAAATTCTTGGAGAAGGTAGAGGTATTATAAATTTTCCTCTAAATCCCTTTTTTTTAAGATTTTTAATAAGTGTTTTATAAATATGCCAAGAAAAAATAATTAGATAGTCTGGTTTTAGAGATTTAATCGAGTTTTCAGAAATAATTTTTATATCATTTGCTGGAACAAATTTTCCAATTTTATGGGACCCTTCAATTTCAAAAATATATTTACATAAATCCGAATTTATGCCACTAAAATGAATTAAAGTTGTAGATCTCGAAGGTGCCCCAACTCCCATAACCAGCTTTCGTTTTTTTTTTAATTTTAACAAAATGTTTAAGAGTTTTTGTCTACTTTCATAAACCTTAAATTTAAATTTTTCTATATTATTATTATTTAATATTTTTTTTTCCTTAATTAAAATATTTCTGACAGATTTTTTTATTTTAAATGCTCCTTTTCTACTTGCAAATACTCTTATAGAGCCACCATGGGTTTTGATTTTTTGAACATCAAATATTTCCATATTATTTTTATAAAACAATTTCTTTAAGTGTGTAATTGTGTAATATCTTAAGTGTTCATGATATATAGTGTCATATTGAAGGGTTTGAATTAAATCCAAGAAATAGTGATTTTCTGATATAAATAAACCATCTTTTTTTAATATATTTTTTATATTACTTAAGACATTATTTATATCATTTATATGTGCAAAGACATTTGTTGCTGTAATTATTTTACATTTACCATATTTTTTTTTAATTAAATTTGATGTTTTATTATTAAAATAATCAATTATAGTTGGTATTCCTTTAGCTAAAGCTTTTTTTCCAATGTTTTCTGGAGTTATACCGAGTACTTTTGTCTTATTTAGAAAATTTGATAGCAAGTTCCCATCATTTGATCCAATATCTAAAATAATTTCATCTTTTGAAATAAACTTATTTTTAAATATTTTTCTTGCTAAATCTTCAAAATTTTCCCTCAAAATTTTTGTTGTACTACTAGTATAAGGGTAACTTTTTGGGAATAATATTTTATTATTTATTATCTCCCTTAATTGAAATAATTCACAGTTATCACATTTTACCAAAGACATAGGAAATAATTTTTGATTATGTGATTTATGCAAATTGTAATCATTAACAGTTGGTTGATATCCAAGAAATAAGATAAGTCTAGTTGATTTCTTGTTGCAAAATTGGCAGGAATTACTTATTTTTATATCCATAACTTAAATATACCATTCTATAGTTTTTTTAATTCCTTTCTCTAATGAAATTTTTTGTTTGTATCCCAATTTTTTAATTTTTGAAATTTTTGGACATCGATTTAAAGAGCTCCCCCCACTTCTTTTTGATTTAATAATTTTTATATTTTCTTTTTTCATTAATCTTTTCAGTAATTTAACTAAATTATTTATTGAGATTGGATTTGAATTTCCGATATTATAAATTTCAAGATGTTTTCCCTTTTTTAAAATAGAGTTAAAAGCATCACAAAAATCATCTATGTAAATAAATGATCTAACCTCTTTACCGGTTCCTTGAATTTTAACATTTGTTTTTGATTTTTTGATTTTTTTTATTAATTCTGGAATTACGTGTTCATTTCCCATGTTGGGACCATAAACATTATGAGGTCTAAATATTATTAATTTTTTAAAGTATTTTCTTCCATAGTTTATGCCTACTAATTCTGTCAAGATTTTACCTCCACTATAAGAAAATCTTGGATTGTGAATATTGGGAATTTTTATTGGCTCTTCTTCTGGCGTTGGTATATCTATAGGTTCGTTATAAACCTCAGAACTCGAAGCAAGTATCAATTTTTTTATTTTCTTTTCTTTACAAGCATCCACAACATTCATTAAACCTTTTATACCTATTTCTAAAACTTCATGTGGCTTAGAGTAAAAAAACTTTGTACCATTAATAAAAGCTAAATGAATAACTATATCTTTTTTTGATAATTTTTTTTTTATACTATTATAATTTCTTACATCACCTTTTATATATTTAATATTTTTTTTTCTTATAATATTTAAATCTTTGTATCCTCTATAATTATTATCAAATATTTTAATTAAATTATTTTTATCCTTTGCTAAATTTATTGCAATTGACCTTCCTAAAAAACCACTTCCACCAGTAATAAAGTAACTATTTTTCATTTTAATCTAAATATTGATGAGTGATAGAGACCATAAAAATACCATTTCAAATATTGTCTTGACCAGCTTAAAATTTTGAATTTACTTGAACCCAAAGTTCTTTCTTCCCATTTAGCAGGAATTTCAAATATATTAAAACCAAATTTTTTAGCTTTAACTAGTAGCTCCAATGAGTATGCAAATCCTATTTTTGACTCAATACCAACTTTTTCAACAAGTTTTCTTGAAAACATTCTTAGTCCATTACTTGCATCTCTTACAGGTATGCTAGATAAAATGAATAAAGAATAAGAAATAAATCTCACTATGAAAGATTTTAAAATAGGACAACCTTTCATAGATCCTCCTTTTATAAATCGACTACAAACAACTACGTCGTAACCTTCTAAAGATTTCTCAAACATTTTATCAATTAAATTTACATTGATAAAATCATCTGCAGGATAAACTATAATACAATTTGCATTTCCAGAAAAAATTCCAGTTTTTACTGCTTCGCATGGACCTTCAAGTAAATTTTTTTTTAATATTACATTTAAATTTGTTTTTTTTATTTCAGACAAATAATTAAACAAATCATCATCATCTCTGTCATAACATATAAATAAATTAATTTTATTTTTAACTTTTTCGGAAATCAATTTAGTTAAAGTCAATAAATTTTCGCCATCATTATAAACAGGAATAACTAAATCAATCAATGTTCTTTCCTATAATTTTTTTCATCTTTTCTAAATTCATTGTACAGTTCTTAGCAATTAAATAACCATTTGAATTAATAATTTTTTTCCAATTAGTTTTGTTTATATTTTTGTTAATTTTTAAAACTCTGCTGTAATTATTAGTATTTTTTTGTCCAATATTTATTACACCTTTAAAATTTCGTTCAATTAATTTTTTTACAATTTTTGGCATTTTATTAATGTTTATTGCAGAATTTACCATATCAGTAGCGTAAGAATTAAATTTTTTTCTTGGTATAAACAGCCTAGTTCTAATTATAATGTAATTACTTAACCTCTTAACTAGATATTCAGAACAAAGTTTTGTCCAGCCATAAATATTATATGGTTCAAGATCTTGATTTTCTTTATTATTTTTTGAATTGAATCCATAAACAGCATCTGATGATATTTGTATTAGTTTAATATTTTTCTTTTGAATAACTTTTACAATATTGGAAATTCCGTCAATATTTACTTTAATTGCTTCTTTGGGGTATTTTTCGCAGTAATTCATTCTAGCCTTAGCTGCACAATTAATTATTATCGTAATATTTTTTTTATATATGAATCTTTTTAATTCTTCTATTTTAATTAAATTTAACTTTTTTTTACTTGGTGCTAAAATATTTTTAAATAATTTTGAATTCAACAATACTTTACCTAGTTGGCCACTTCCTCCAAGAAGAAGAATTTTTTGCTTTATTTCCATATATTAATAAAAATTTTTTTTTTTGGAATTTTTATTTTTTTATAAATCTTATGAGGGATAGCTAAAATAATTATATCAGACTTTTTCACTAATTCTTTTACAGGCACATTATTTTTAAATTTATAGTATGGATCATTAGCTATAAATTTAATTTTATTTGACTTTAAAATTCTTGTTAAACTTAAAGAAAGAGAATCTCTAATATCATCAGTTTCAGCCTTAAATGCTAAACCAAGAATACCAATTATTTTTTTATTTAAATTAATTTTTTTTTTTAAATTTTTTACTATAAATCGAGGCAAACCATGATTGATGTCCATAGCAACTTTACCAAGTAAAAATCTGTGATCAAAAAAGGAGGACAATTGCATAGTATCTTTCGAAAGACAAGGTCCTGAAGCAAATCCTGCACTTGGGATAAAATTATTGCGATCATAACCATATTTCATTACTTTTCTTATTTTTCCATAATCAATTCCAAGTTCTTCACACATCATGAAAAATTGATTTGAAATCGCAAAATGTATAAATCTAAATGTATTTGAAAATAATTTAATTAATTCCGACTCCTTTACGGATGTTACAACCACTTTTTTGCATATTTTTTTAAAAAGTTTACTTGAAAGATTTATTGATTTTGAGTTAAAACCAGAAACAATTTGCGGAAGATTTGGTAGCTCGATAAGGGATTTTCCTTGAACAATTCTTTCTGGACAATACGTTATATTACTGAGTTGATATCTTGCTTTTATTTCTTGCATAGCATTTATGTGTATAGAACTTCTCACAATTATATTTTGGTTAGGCTTTATAATTTTTTTTATTTTTTCAAAAATTTTAAATAATTGTTTTTTTTTTGGATTTAAGTTTTTTGAAATAGGAGTTCCAATGCATATTATAATATAATTTGATTTTTTTATATCTTCAATATTATCACTTGTAGAAATATTTTTTTTATATTTTTTTAAGTATTGTGGGGCTAGATCTTCTTTAAAGGGACACAAGCCATTTTTAATAAGGTTTAAGTTCTTTATATTTTTATCAATCAAATTTACTTTAAACTGTTTTGATGCAAAAATTAAACCGAGTGGAAATCCAACATGTCCTGCACCTCCTATGATTGAAATATTATTTTTAAATTTCATTTTATAAATTATAATTTATAAGTTTAACAAATGAAATATGGTTATAATCTAAAAAGTTTTGGTAACAACATAAAAAAAGACTGTTCAGTTACTTTCTTAAAGAAAGGTACAAAACAATCATTTGTAAAATTAAAAATTCTAAACTCTATAGCTAGAGGAAAGGGAGGCTCGTACGGTGACTCGAGTATAAATATTAAAAATACTATATTAACAAGAAATTTAGACTCAGTTCATTTTTTTGATAAAAAAAAAGGAATAATCAAATGTGACTCAGGGATTACAATTTCAAAATTATTGTTACTAATAGTTAATTCTGGTTGGTTTTTGCCCGTAACACCTGGTAGTAAAAAAATTAGTTTGGGTGGAATGATAGCTTCCAACATACATGGAAAAAATCAGCACTTGGCTGGTTGTTTTCATAATTATGTAAAGTCAATTAGTCTGCTCTATAAAAATAATAAAATATTAAATTGCTCAAAAAAAAATAATAAAAAAATTTTTGATTTTACTTTAGGCGGTATGGGCTTAACTGGAATTATACTTACTGCAACAATTAAATTGAAAAAAATTCAGAGCGATCAAATTATTCAAACAACAAAAGTTTATGACAATATATTTAAAATAGTTGATGATATGAAAAAAAACAAAAGTGAATATTCTGTCTCTTGGCTAGATTTTAATAATTCAAAAAGTAGAGGTGTTATTTATTATGGTTCGCATTATAGAAAAAAAAGAAAATTTAATTATGTTCAAAGACCAAAATATAAGAATTTTTTAAAATCTTTTTTGCTTAATAATTTAAGTATAATTTTTTTTAATAAGCTTTATTTTAATTTAAATAAAATATTTAAAAATAATAAAAGTGAAATTTTAAATTTAGATAAATTTTTTTATCCTTTGGATAGTGTTGATGATTGGAATTTAATGTACGGTTCGAAAGGATTTTTTCAATATCAATTTATTATTCCTTATAAAAATTGGAAAAAAGCTTATTTAGAAATAAAAAAAAAATTTAATAAATTCAATGTAATATCTTATTTATGTGTAATGAAATTAATGAAAAAAGAAAATAAAACCTTATCGTTTTCGGGAGATGGTCTAAATTTTGCAATTGATATAAGAAATAATAAAAAATCAGTTGATCTTATGAAAGATTTAGATAACGTTTTAACAAAATACGAAGGTATTATTTATTTAGCAAAAGATGCTAGATTATCAAAAAAATTTGCAAATAGATTAGTAAGAGATTACTCATTATTTAAAAATTTTAGGAAAAACAATAATTTAAAAAAATTTTTTAATTCTCTTCAATCAGATAGAATTAATTTATGAAGAATAAAAACATTGTAATATTTGGTGCTAACTCAGAAATAGCAAAAAAGCTAATTGAAATATTAGAAATACAAAATAAAGTTTATAAAGTTACATCTAATAAAGATCTAATAAATAGAGACAACGAAAACAGTTGGTATTTCAGTACATATGAAGATTTTAGTACTATTGATAATGTGTTAGATAAAATAAAAGATATAGATATTGCAATAATATTTAATGGAAAACTAACTTCATTCAAAAATTCTGATTTTGAAAAGAAAAAAGAATTAATAAATATAAATTTTGTTTATCCTTCGTCAATAATTTCTAAAATTATAAATAAAAATAAGAATAAAAATTTACAAATTGCTGCTATTTCTTCAGTTGCTGGAGATAGAGGGAGACATAAGAACATTATTTACAGCTCTTCAAAAGCTGCTTTAACTAGCTTTTTGTCTAGCATGAGACAGAGGTATTCAAATTATAAAATTACAACAGTTAAACTAGGAATGGTTAAAACAAATATGACAAAAGATTTAGATCTTCCTCCTTTTTTGGCTGACAAACCCGAAGATGCTGCAAATCTTATTTATAATGGAATTTTATCAAAAAAAGATATTATTATTTCATTCAAGTGGAGTATTATTATGTTCATTGTAAAAATTTTACCTGAAAAAATATTTAAAAAATTTAAATTTTAAAAATGGAAACTATAAAATTAGTTTTTAATAGTAACAAATATTCAATTTTATTAATTTTTTTTACAAAAATAATTTTTTTATTAAATTATTATTTTGTTGATGATGCATACATCATATTTAGAACAGCCTATAATTTTGGAAATTTTGGAGAATACTCTTATAATATAGGAGAAAATTTTTCAGGAATAACCAGTTGGTTATATGGGCTATGGGTTAGTTTTAATAGTCTTTTGTTTAAAGATAATTTTATTTTTATGGTTACCGTCATAAATACTATTTTATCATTATTATCGTCAATTTTAATTTACAGAATTTTTCTAGATATTGGTAATTATAATAATAACTCTAATAAATTACCTTTTTTATTAATCATATTTTTGAATCCAACAATATGTTCAGTTAGCACTATTGGTTTAGAAACATCTTTTTTAATTTTTTTTACATCTTTATTTTTTTTTTGTTTTTACTTTAGTAAAAACAATTTAATTTTATTCTTCGCAGGCATATTTATTATTTTAACAAGAATTGAATTTTTTTCTCTTATTTTAGTATTTATTTTTGTTTCAATGTTTAAAAAAGAAAAAAATTTAATAATTTTATTTTCAATACTAACTTTTGGAATTTTGTTCAATTTTTCTGGAAATTATCTAATAAATGGCTATTTTTTACCAGAGACAGCAGTTTCAAAACTTCATACTATTACCCCGAGTGATAATTTTAATTTATCTCAAATATTAGGTAGATTTTCTAAGTTATTATTATTTGATCAAAGTTATTTTTTAGGTTTTAAATCAAAATTCTTTCCAACTTATTTTAATGCATTAACTTCTTTATTATTTCTTTATGTTATTAGTAAAATATTATTTAAAAACTTTAAATTAATCTTAAATCTCAAAAAAATTTCACACAAAGAAAGTCTTTTATTTGCAATTTCTATTTCTGTAATTGGCATACCTGCAGCATATATAATATCTGGTCAAATTTGGGATTGGTATTTTATGCCTTTATCCTTTTTCTCATATTTTATACTTAGTTGCTTTCTTTATAAATTTGTAAAGAATTTTATAATAGAAAAACTATTATTAATTATATTTTTATTTTTAGTTTCAACTAATTTTTTAATAAAATATAATGTTTCATTTCAAGAACATCAGTATAGGTCAAGTGTTGGAAAACTTATTAAATCAATTTCAAAAAAATCTGATACCCTTTTTTTAGAGCCTGCAGGATTTATTCCGTTTTATGCACAAATTAGAACAATTGATACTGTTGGACTGTCATCAAAAACAATTAGAAAATATAGAACAAATGATAATGAAGATTGGTGGTTTGATTATGTTAAAGCAGAAAAGCCAGATTTTATTGTTGATAGAAAAAATATTTTAGATGGAACGTCTAAAGATGGTTACCTTCAGTTTTCCCCAAATCAATCTGTTTGGATAAATAAAAATTATGAATTAGTAGATGAGTTTATTTATCAGGAATTTCTTAATAATTTTAATTTTAAAAATAAACTTAAAAAGTTTATAATAAATTTAGGATCTCACAGCGATTATTATGTATTTAAAAAAATTTAGTTTAATTGATAAAAAAATTAGTAAAATTAATTACTTATATTTTTTAGTTCCTTGTATTTTAATTGGATTTTTTTCTGCAGTACGTTGGCCTAGTGCGTGGACTGCAACTCACGCATTATTTGATTATAGCCAAGGTTTTTCTAAAAGAAGTTTATATGGTAACTTTTTATCATTTTTTTTTGAAAATAAAATATCTTATTTAGATATTGCTATAATTAATTTTTCTATATTTTTTGTTTGGTTATTGACCTTAGTAATATTAATTAAAAAATTAGTAGATAAAAAGTTAATAGATTATAAAATTGCATGCGTATTTTTTTTATCACCTGGTTTTATTTTTCAAGTTCATACAATTGGTTACTTAGAACATGTAGCTTATTTTTTATTTTTATTAAGTTTTTTTATAAGGAATTTATTAATTCATTTAATTTCAAAATTCTTAATTATTTTAATTTTACCCTTTATTCATGAAGGACTTTTGTTAATGATTGTTCCAGCAATTCTATTTGACACTTATTTAATATTAAAAAAAAACAACCTAAAATATAAAATG
>TARA_B100000401_G_scaffold260074_1_pt1 | contig 10263 bp, 8 predicted proteins | sample TARA_B100000401 | Tara Oceans TARA_B100000401 (sample SAMEA2620786) | marine metagenome | biome: marine biome (ENVO:00000447); feature: surface water layer (ENVO:00002042); material: "saline water (ENVO:00002010), including plankton (ENVO:xxxxxxxx)" | depth 5 m
ACCTCTCCTCCATTAATTGCTATTCCTCCTCCTCCTAATGCATCACCGTCAGGAATATAATTATCAATAATTTGACTAGATTCAATGGTTACAATTGAATTGATTAATCCAAGCCCTGCACCAACATTTTGTGCTGTATTATCAGTAATATTTAAATTTTTGAGATAGGCATTGGAATTAATAATAGAAATTCCTCCGCCTCGCAAAACTTGGGTCACTAAACTATCAAATGCAGCTTCATCAGCTGCCAAGCTAAGAAAATCATCAAATGACACCCCTTTTCCATAACCATTTGATATAGCTAACCCTTCTACTGATGCATTAATGCTGTTTTCAATCGTTATAGTTGATAAAGAATCATTACCTATAATATGTGGTTGCATATCTAATCCTGATTCAGATCTTAAAATGATTGATTTATCTAAAAAATTTAAATTCTCATAATATAATCCATCACCTACTTCGACTATATCTCCATCACCAGCATAGAAAATCGCATTTTGAATAGAATTATATTCTGTTGGAACTGAAAATATATTATCGGAATAAATGCAACTCCCATCATAAAAAATAGCAGTATTATCATAATTATCTGCATTGCTATCTGTACAACCAGAACATGTCAAATTATCATTTTCTAAATTATTATCACATATTCCACAATCATCAACTGCAGCACTTCCAAAACATTCACCATTGCAATCCATATCCAAGTTATTACCAAAGCATACTCCACAATCATCTAAATCTAAATTATTACCATTACACACATTGCATTCATCACACTCCGCAGTACCATTTGCAATTCCTAAACAATCTATATTCATTGAGTTGTCATTAATAGTAAACCATATTTCATGATTATCAACATTGATTGTGCTAGCATAAAAATTAATGGGAATATCAATTGGAACATAATCATCATCAAGATAAAATAATTTTACTATATCATCAATATAAAACTGAATGCTATTAAAATTATTTGGCTCAATGTTTAATATAAATCCTAATGCTTCGATGCTATTAATATCAAAATGAGGCATTAATTCAATACTAGTTCTATCAGCTTTTGATATATTTGGATTAAAGGAACTTGCATTAGTTTGAAATAAATCTGATTGATGATTATGAAAATAAGTATTACAATCACCACTAAATTTAATTGCTAAATCTAATGTATGATTTAAGCCATTAAATGCCCTTGCAAGATATTCTATATATATATAATTGCGCACATCACTCATTTCAATAGTAAATGGATTGGGATCTAACTCATATCGGTTTTCATTAATCAATTCTTCACCCATTATACGATATGACCATGGGTTTTCATCCATTAATATTTGACGAGTACCGCTAGATTGTTGGGGAATTGGTGCTAAAAAAAATTTATAATCTGATGTGCCAATATCGGTAAAATTGCAATTTAGTGTTGCATTTTTTAAAATAGGATGTTGACCTATTTTTTGGCCATTAAAATTTGTTGTTGTGTGACTAGGTCCTTGAAATTTTTCATCTATTATTTCTCCATTACAGTCTAGCTCGACACGGTATACCCATTCAATATCAGTGGTTCTACCATAACTGAACATTAAATCTGCTAAACCTAAACCTACTCTACTATCTTCATTGCTAAACATTATATGATATTCAATTATTTTAGAACACTCTGATTCAGATATATAATACGACATGATAATCGGAATATCTGTATGTGTACTTTCATTCCATGATAATAAATCTCTACCATATAAAATTGGAGAATACAAAAATACATCTAAATCAACATTGAGAGTTTCAATATTTACAATGTTTGCTGATTCAATATGAATTTGCTCAGCTCCCAATGTCGATTTTTGATCATCAAATTTAAATTCAATTAAGTGTTCACCTGCTGATAAATATCCTAAAGACACATAATATTCATGATTAGTATTACCTGCATACAAAACAATATCTTGATTATAATTTTCCCAATCACCATCAATAGCAACAACTAGTGTAGCAGATTCAGAATTTGGCATTGACCAATCTGTATTCGCTGATGCTGTTAAAGTAAGTAAAAATTCATTATCCTCCTCTACATAAATAGTTAGAGGTTCAGATATTTCATCTGGAATGAGATCGGTTGGAAATTGTGCCAATACTAATTGTATCAATAGTAAGAATATAATTTTAGATAATATTGTAATTACAGTACGCCTTGTTTTAATGATAAATATAGCTTGCTCATTGCTAATAGTGAAAATGGAATTGTAATGATTAAACCAATTCCAAAGCATAATAAGCCTAAGAAATTAATTCCTAATATTAGTATTGCAAATTGTAGCAGTATGTCTATGTGATTATCAGTTAATACATAACTGCTTTTTAATGATTTAAAAGCACTGTGCTGTTCATCAACAATAAAATATTGATAAAACTGTAGACGTATAGCACACCATATTACATTAATTATTGCTACAGCTATACCCAGTATAAACAATGGTTTATTATATATTTCAATATTTGATAAATCATTACCAAAATTCAAACTTGGTGGCGATGCGGTTAAATCAATACTGCTAATAATAGCCATAAATAAACTATCTATGTTACAAGCCATTAAAACAATAATTAATCCAGGCAAAATCATTAAAAATATGGCTAAGCTAAATAAAATAGATGCATTGAATGATTTTAAAATTAAATCGAATGATGAAAAAAGCATCCCCATATTCGTTGGCTGATTTTTTACTATTAAAATTAATACTTTTACGAGTCCTAATGATAATCCTACAAGAAACAATTCAGAGGAAATATAAAATATTAAGTTTTGGATGGATGACATTGATCCAGATTTTTCTAAAATATAACTACAGATACCGCCAATCACAGCTACCAATAAATAGAGACTAATAACATGAGTAATTTGTTCTATATATATTTTATACGAACTAGATAATACATTTTTAATTCTATCATTTATCATATTTCAGTTTTTCGTTATATTTGTTTACTCATAAATTACATCATGTTAGTCCCATTTACAAAAGCACATGGAACCGGTAATAGTTTTATTATTTTATACTTGCCAGAATGTCCTGATATTACATTAAATAAACATATTATTCAATTTTTGTGTCAATATAAATCAAATGATAGTATAGATGGTCTATTAGCCATTTCAAATAATGAACGGTTTGATTTTAAAATGGATTATTACAATAATGATGGCACATGGGAAACAATGTGTGCTAATGGTGCCAGATGTGCTGGTTTACTGTTGTACAAAAAAAATATAATTGCTAAAAAAGCATCGTTCATTTCTGGCGATGGCCCACATGATATTATTATTCATGATGAAAATAATATAGAGGTATCAATATTCCCTCCCGAATATACTAGTGATGAAATAATTATAGATGAATTAAGTGGTTTTTCTATTAATTCAGGAGCAAAACATTTTGTTGTTGAGGTTTCTAAACATTTAAATTGGTATGAAGTGGGTAAGCAAATTAGATTTTCAAAATATTTTTCACCGCATGGCACAAATGTAAATTTTGTGCAAAGAATAACAAACAATACATTAAAAGTTATTACATATGAAAAAGGAATCGAGCAAATCATGAAATCCTGTGGATCTGGATCAGTAGCTGCTGCATATCATATGTATAAAAAATATAATTTAAATAATAAATTAAACATTGAGGTTGAAGGCGGACAATTAACGGTTCATGCTGATAATGATTGGAACAATGTATGGCTTACAGGTCCTGCAAAAATAATTGAAAATACAAGTATTGAAATTGGAGAAATAAATGAAATTGGAAAATGATATTTTAACTATAGGTTCAATTGCACTAGATACTATTGAAACTAAAGAAGGAGTACGGGAAAATATATTAGGTGGATCTGCATCATATTTTTCAATTGCTGCATCATATTTTAGGAAAGTAAATGTTTTAGGTGTAGTTGGAAATGACTTTCCAAAAATATATTGGGACTTATATAAACAATTTCAAATTAATACTGAAGAGATTGAAATAAAAAATGGACCCACTTTTAGATGGGGTGGCAAATATTCTGATGATTATGATACAAGAGAAACACTATTTACAGAGCTAGGTGTTTTTGAAAATTATTCTCCGATAGTGAATAAATCTGTGCAAAATTCAAAATTTATTTTTTTAGGTAACATCCATCCTGACATGCAAATGAGTGTAATTAATAAAGCGAGTAACGAACAAATTATAATACTTGATACGATGAATTTATGGATTGATATTTCATTAGATTCTTTGAAAAATGTGATTAAAAAAACAGACATCTTTTTATTAAATGATGAAGAAGCATTTTTATTAACGGATACCAAAAACATTGAGGATGCAGCATTGATATTGTCAAAAATGGGACCGGATATTATAATCATTAAAAAGGGAAGTTTAGGATCATATATATTAGATATTAACAACAATATCAAAATGAATGTTCCTGCATTTGCAATTGATAATGTGATTGATACAACAGGTGCGGGTGATTCTTTTGCAGGCGGTTTTGTTGGATGCCTAAATAATGACAATATAGTTGATAGTGTGATCGCAGGGTCTGCAATTGCTTCGTTTACAGTATCTGCATTTGGAGTTGAAGGTCTTCTCAATATCACTAAATCAGAAATAGATAGTAGAATAAACCATATTAAAATGAAACTAAAGGATTAAAAATGTCAAATGAACCAAATATAAATGATTTAGAAATTGTACCAAATGAATATACAGATAAAGATTACGAAGTAAATGTATCTATTCCAGAATTTAACTGTGTATGTCCACGAACCGGCTTGCCAGATTTTGCCACAATAAAAATTAACTATATTCCTAACAAACATATTGTTGAATTAAAGTCCTTAAAGCTATACATGGTAAAGTTTCGTAATATGGGTATTTTTCATGAAAGTGCCACAAATAAAATATTTAATGATTTTAAAGAAGCATGCAATCCCAAGACAATTGAAGTAATTGGTGAGTTTAGTGCTCGAGGTGGCATTTCTACTACTGTGAGAGTTAATTCAAAATAAAATTATATTTTATACCCATAAAAAATGTAAATTACCCAGCTATTTTTATATTGATAGCCAACACACTGAATAAATGGAATAATATATTATGAAAGTAAAGATTAGATTAAGTAATCGAAAAAGAAAAAATAAGCATGGATTTCTAAAGAGAAATTCTGAAAAAAATGGTCGAGCATTAATGGCCAGACGAAGACGTAAAGGACGAAAAAGACTGTCTGCATAATTGAAGTACTCTTTATCATCTGCTGATTTTAAATATGTTTATAGTAATTCTAAATCATTATTGATTCAGGAAATCAGGTATTACTATCTGAAAGATCAAAATCCACAACTTGGATTTATAGTATCACGAAAATATGGAAATTCAGTAGAAAGAAATTTATTTAAGCGTCGATGTAGATATAAATTTTATGAATTAATCAAAAATGGATTTCCTTACTCTATTATTATTAAACCAAAAGCACAAAACATTGATTGGAATATAATAAAAAGCTCATTGGAAAGTTTAAATGCAGAGATTACCTAACAATATTATCATAATCTTAATAAAAATGTATCAACATACTTTATCAAAAGTATTTCCAGCAACATGTAAATTTTCTCCATCATGTTCTCAATATATGATTGATGCTATCAATAGTTATGGATTAATTAAAGGTATCTATTTGGGTACCGTTAGAATCCTAAAATGCAATCCTTTTTCTAAAGCAAATGGATGGGATCCCGTTAAATAATGAATAAAGAAACACAAAGAATTATTTTAGCAAGCATACTGATTACATTAGTGGCATATTTTTATCCTAATTTTTGGTATGTTAATAATGCTGAAGTTAATCCTGAAAACAATGAAAATCAGATAATTAATAATAATATTACAGATATCAATCACAATGATTCTGATAATATAATTAAGAATAAAAATAGTCTTAGCAAAAATCAAGACAACATCTATGCAAAGAAAACTTTTAATATTAAAAATAATTTGTATTATGCAACTTTGTCAAATGAATCTGGTGGCACATTTTTGAATACTCAATTAATTGAAAAGAATGATAATGTTTATAAATATCCACAAAAGAATATTGTTAGTGAATCTAGTATAAAACCTGTACGTTTAGGCAGCATTAACCCTGATTTGCCTGTTGTATTAAATGGTGGCACATGTAATCCATGTCTAGCCATATATGATAATCAAACTAATAAATATGAATATATTAATGTGCCATTCAAACTATTAGATAAAAATAATAGCTCTGAATATATACTTAATGCGGATGATACATTAACTCTAAATTTTGAAGCACAATGGAATGGTATGACAATTGCTAAAACCGTTACATTCTACGGTAATTCATATAATACTAAGCATCAATATTCAATATCAAATTCTATGAGCAATAAATTTGAAGTAGTATGGGATGGTGGCATGCAAGCAATAGACCAAGCAGATTATGATTGGGTGACAGGTAATGCAATGATTGGTCAGTCAGGAGAAACAGAATCAATACAAATTTCAGATGGTGAACGATATATTGCACGCGAAGAATATAATGGAAGCACGGATTGGGTTACGGTGCGAACTAAATATTTCATTGCTGCCTTATTGGCTGATGATACTGCAGACTATGCATCAATGTTAGGCAATGTAGATCAGAAAGCAATATCGCCATCATATACTGTTGGGCTAGGCTATTATGGTACTCAAACAATGAATACCTCATTATATCTAGGCCCATTAGATATTGATCATATTGGGCCATTAAATAATACTTTAGATGATACAATTAATTTTGGTTTTAGTGTTGTTAGACCAATAGGGAAATTTGTGCTTTGGTTTTTAAAATTAATCCATAATACATTGAATTTAAATTATGGAATTTGCCTGATTATTTTTGCCGGCATTATCCAGTTGCTTACTTCCCCATTAACAAAAAAAATGTATGAATCTTCTAGAAAAATGCAAGAAATACAGCCCAAAGTAAAGAAAATACAAGAAAAATATAAAAATGATGCACAAAAAATGAATCAGGAAGTAATGAAAATATATACAGAAAATGGAGTTAATCCGCTTGGTGGATGCTTGCCTCTATTATTACAAATGCCATTGCTGATGGCTATATTTTCAGTCTTTAGAGATACTATTGAATTTAGAGGTGCAAGCTTTTTATTTTGGATTAATGATTTATCTCAGCCAGATATTCTTTTTCACTTACCATTTCATATACCTTTATACGGTGACCATGTGGCCTTTTTGCCAATTATAATGGGTATATCAATTTTTTTAACACAAAGACTATCTATGGCAACTATGGATCCTGCACAACGGCCGATGATGTATATAATGAATGGGTTTTTCATACTAATCTTCAATGGTTTTCCAGCGGGGCTCAATTTATACTATACCGTTTATAATTTATTAAATTATTATCAGCAAAAAACAATTCGAACTAAAAATTCATAACCTCTATTAATGGATTATAATAGAACAAATATTATTGCCGCATTGGCTACAACTCCTGGTATTAGTGCTATATCCGTAATACGCATTTCTGGTGCAAATTTAATAGATTTATATAAAGCTATTACAGGAAAATCCAAAGTTAAGAATAGATATGCTAATTATTGCACTATATGGAGTGAAGACAAAAAAATAGCTTTAGACAAATGTATAATTATTTATTATGCCAATCCAAATAGCTATACTGGAGAAGATGTAATAGAAATTAATTGTCATGGTGGTGAGGTTGTTGCAAAATCAATCTTAAATATGCTGTATAGCTATGGTGTACAATCAGCTTTACCAGGAGAGTTTTCCTATCGTGCCTTTTTAAATAATAAAATTGATTTAATAGAAGCAGAAGCTATTTCTAGCCTAATCCATTCATCATCTGAATATTCTAGTGAAATAATAATGGACCATTTAAATCAATCCTTAACAAAACAAATTTTATCAATTAATAAACAAATAATAGACATTCTTACTATTATTGAGCATGAATTAGATTTTTCTGAGAATGAAATTGATTATACAACTAATGAAACAATACTTGAAATTATTCAAAATATTGCTAGTACGATTAAAGAATATCTGAAAAATAAAAAAACAGTGAAAGCTATCAACAATGGCATTAATGTTGTTATCCTTGGCATTCCGAATGCAGGAAAATCTAGCTTATTTAATGAATTAGTAGGCAAAAATAGAACAATAGTTTCTAATCAGAAAGGCACAACAAGAGATTCCGTTGAAGCAAAAATAATTTTAAATCAATATCCAATTAATTTAATTGATACTGCTGGATATTTTGAAGCGAATGATCAAATTAATATTGATAGTGTAAAACAAACAATGTATCATGCTAAGTCTGCAGAACTTATTATTTATGTTGATGAGAATGACCCAATAAATGAATTTAACAAATTTAATATTAAATGTAATCATGTAATTTATTGTAAATCAAAACAGGATAGTGCCACACTCAAAGTCAATGCCGATAAGTCAATTAATATTTCGTCAAAAACAAATTATGGCATTTCTGAATTAAAAAAACAGTTATCAACATTGTTGTCAACAGAATATGAATATAATATTAACAATCAAACAGCATTGATTAGCGAGCGCCAAATAATTATTTTCGAGCAAGCATTAGAAATTATCTTACAGATTGAAATAATGCTCAAAGAAGATTCTGGTATGGATTTAGTGGCATCATATATGCATCAATTAAATCAATTATTAGATGAGTGTTTAGGCAAAATATCAAATGAAGAAGTATTAAGTTCAATTTTTAATAATTTTTGTGTAGGAAAATAATGAAAAAGAAGATTGTCATTGCAGGAGGAGGTCATGCGGGTGTTGAGGCGGCATTAGCAATTGCACAATTAAATTGTAAAGCAATTATTATTACAATGGATAAAACTGCAATTGCCCGAATGTCTTGCAATCCTGCCATTGGAGGTTTGGCTAAAGGTCATCTCGTAAAAGAAATTGATGCCTTAGGTGGAATTATGGGATATGCAGCTGATTTATCAACACTACAGCATAAAGTATTAAATAAATCAAAAGGACGGGCTGTTTGGGCCCCAAGAGCACAAGTTGATAAAATTCAATACTCACAATTTGTATCTGGTATCATCAATGCCAATTCCAACATTGATGTTCTTGAAGGTGAGGTCATTGATTTTAAACTTAATAAACATAATCAAGTTCAATCGGTTATCCTTCGAGACAGTACAAATATTGACTGCGATGCATTAATTATAACAGCCGGAACCTTTTTAAATGGCCTAATTCATATAGGAAACCATTCATTTGCTGCAGGTAGAATGGGTGAAAAACCATCGATTGGATTAACTCAATCATTGGAAAAATATGGATTAAAATCAAGTCGGCTTAAAACAGGTACACCACCAAGGCTATTAGCAAGCTCGATTAATTGGTCATTAACTGAATTGGCACCAGGAGATGAAAATGCAACTCCTTTTTCTTTACGATCAAATAAAATAACACTTAAAAATGAACCATGCCATATTGTAAATACTAATAAAAATGTACATAATACACTTAATGAAAATTTAAATAAATCAGCAATGTTCTCAGGCAAAATAAAAGGAGTAGGCCCTAGATACTGTCCAAGCATTGAAGATAAAATTGTTCGATTTGCTAGCCGTAATTCACATCAATTATTTTTAGAACCTGAATGGCATAATTCAAAACAAATATATGTTAATGGTTTCTCAACAAGCATGCCAGAAGATGTGCAAATAAAAGCTTTGAGATCTATTGATGCATTAAAAAATGTTGAATTAATTCGCCCGGGATATGCAATTGAATATGATTATATTCCTTCATCTCAACTCAAGTCTACTCTTGAATGTAAATCTATTAAAAACATATATTTGGCTGGTCAAATAAATGGTACATCTGGATATGAAGAGGCTGCGGCACAAGGATTAATAGCGGGCATCAATGCAGGCTTAAAACAACTCAAGCAGCCTCCATTCATACTCAAAAGAAGCGAAGCATATATAGGTGTTTTAATTGATGATTTAATAACAAAAACAATTAATGAACCCTATCGCATGTTTACATCTCGTGCAGAATACAGACTCTCTCTGCGCGCGGACACTTCGTACATAAGACTTAGTGATCATGCATATAAAATCAACTTATTAGATGATACATTTGCCACCAATTTTTTTACCTTTCG
>TARA_B100000401_G_scaffold31274_1_pt1 | contig 10258 bp, 24 predicted proteins | sample TARA_B100000401 | Tara Oceans TARA_B100000401 (sample SAMEA2620786) | marine metagenome | biome: marine biome (ENVO:00000447); feature: surface water layer (ENVO:00002042); material: "saline water (ENVO:00002010), including plankton (ENVO:xxxxxxxx)" | depth 5 m
AGAGAATAAACAACCTTGGTATAACCTTGCTGGAAGTGAACTATACATTTATGGACAAAGGAGCTACAACTAATGATCTCTTATCCTGATAAACCCTGGAATGATGGCCAAACATTTTCAGTTACCCAAAAAGACGGAACATATGTTGTAGGTACTTACAACGAATCTAAAAATGCTTGGTCCTTTACAAGGGTTATACAACCTCCTGTAGAGGTTCCTCCAGACCCTAACTCATAAATATAATGTTAGAACTTGTAATTCCTGTTGGAGTTGCAGCGGCTACTGGTTTTTCAATACTCATAACACGGATCCACTCTCGTGTTTTTGATTTAGATCGTCGAGTAGATAAGTTTGAATTAAGGATTGCCGAGGACTACCTCACTAAATCTGATTTTTCAGCTGCTCTTGATCGAGTGGAACAACATATGGTTCGGATTGAAAATAAACTGGACCGCATAGCTAATCGCAACACAAATGAAAAATGATTAAACTACTTCGTCCTATTATTTTTGCCTTTCTCACCTCTCAGGCTGTAAAAGAATTGGTTGTTGACCTGTTGGCCGCCTATGCTGAGCGTACTGACAATGAGGTTGATGACTACGCTGTCGATCTGATTCGACGGGAGTTGGGTCTTGAAAAGAGCGAGTGAAGAACGGTTTAATGAGTTGCACAATATCCTGACAGAAGAACTCCTCACTCGTATCAAATCGGGTGAGGCTAGTTCTCAGGATTTGAAAGCAGCCATTGACTGGCTAAAACAAAATGACATTACTGGTGTTGCCGTAGAAGGTAACCCACTGTCTAAACTGGCAGCCATCATGCCAGAAGTTGATCCTGAAATGGTTCAGAAGAGGTTGTATGGCTCGAAACTATAAAAAAGAATACGCTGCCAGGAAAGAATACCTGAAGGCATACCGACGTAAAAACAAAGACAAAGATGCATCACGGACTGCTGCAAGGCGGAACCTGAAGTGTGGTAAAGGAAAGGAGATTGATCACAAGGATGGTAATCCTAAGAACAATAACCGATCTAATCTGAAGTGCGTAGCACGGAAGACAAACCGCGCTAAAGGTGCCCGCAAAACAAACCGTAAACGATGACTCCTTTGTTCCCTAATCCTGACCACTATCTAAAGAACTTAATAGTTATGACCTCACCAGAAGCCAAGCGCCTATGGAGGCGTGCTATTAAAGAACACTTTGACAACACTTGTATTTATTGTGGAAAAACACATGACACTAATGACCTTACTTTGGATCACGTCCATCCTCGCTATCTTGGCGGTAAGGATGAAACCTCTAATCTCGTATGCTCCTGCGTACGCTGTAATCAGGAAAAGGGAACTAATAACTGGAAACAGTTCATACAACAATATGGAAACCCGTTAAGGGAACAAGTACTAGCAGATTACATCTATGGCTAAATTAAGACCACCAACCTTAAAAGAACGTAAGGCTGGACTACCTAAGACTAAACAGGAAGCGATTGATGCAGGTTTAACCAGGTTTATCCCGGAGGACGGCAAAGAACGTGTCATTAGAGGTTACGGTTCTAAACTAACACCTGGTGGTCACGTCAAAATGGCTGATTCCCGTAAAGCTACCTCCGGTAATCGAAGGATAGCTGAAGATATGATTACACCTGACGAAGCTACAAAAAAGGCTGCTGATAAATCTATGGCTAACATGCGCAGTCGTGGCAATGTTGGTCATCACAGATTTCCTGTAAGCTATCTTGCAGCTGGAGAAAAAGAAAAGCCTGGAACTATTGAAGCTTATAAACGTGTGCATGGTGAATCAAATATTGGACACACTCCTCAAGCTATTGATGAGATGTCTATTCCTGACCACAACAGATTGCATAACGTAGAAGAGCCTGCTATGTGGCGTAGTGTCAAAAAAGCAGGTTCCGAAGCTGACAATATCTTTGGTATGTTCCGTAAGGTTGTGCAAAGTAAAGCCTTCCGAGCAGTTGCACCCGCTATACCTCTTGTAGGTTATGGTGCTGGAGCTGCTGAAGCTACTACATACGGAATGGATTATGCTAAATCCGGTAACCCTCTTGATGCTGTACAATCCGCACTAGCTACAGCTGGCACAGTCCCTGCTGCTGGTATCATACCCGATGTGATTAATGCTGGTGTCTCTTTGTACCGTGCTAAGGGTAGCCATAACCGCATACGTGGACGGAGCGGTGCTCAGAAGGCTCTACAAGGCGGTTAAAATACCATTTACATACAATCTAGCACACACACTATGAAACGTGGTCAGAGAAGCTCCTCGAGGAAGCTCGTTAAAAATAAGCTACAAATCGGTGATTCTAGGCTCTCGATGACAGTTCAACCTGAGAATCGTGACACAGTACCTAAGATTAATCGACAAAGCGTAGGCGCACAGAATATGTACGCTGATAAGGTATCTTCTAAGTTTAAACGCCTCCAACAAGTTGATGGTGGTAGTTTTAAACGGGAGATTGGTGCCAAGAAACAACGTGCCGCTGAAGTCTACGGTAGCCGTGGTAAAGCACTAGCGGCCTCTTTCCGCCGTGATAAAACCACTGGTAAGAAGATTAAACCTCAAGCTACTGAAGAGGGTGGTCTTACTGATAGACAAAAACGAAAGAAAGGACCATCTGGCGGAACCCGTCTGTCACGTCGTCCTCGTAAACGTGGACTAATCTAAATGGACACTCTCCGCCTACTACAAGAGGATTTCAAGCTCTTTCTACAAGCATTGTGGTCTGAGCTTGACCTCCCTTCTCCTACCCGTGCACAATATGCAATCGCAGACTATCTTCAGCATGGACCTAAGCGTCTACAGATACAAGCTTTCCGTGGTGTTGGCAAGTCGTGGATCACAGGCGCATTTGTTCTCTGGACTCTCTTTAATGATCCTGAGCGAAAGATTATGATTATTTCTGCCTCTAAAGAGAGAGCAGACAATATGTCCATCTTCCTACAAAAACTTATTATTGAAACACCATGGCTTTCTCATTTACGTCCGAATGGAGACGATGCAAGATGGTCGAGGGTAAGCTTCGATGTGAAGTGTGCTCCTCACCAAGCACCAAGCGTAAAGTCCGTTGGAATCACGGGTCAGTTGACCGGAAGTCGCGCCGACTTGATGGTCCTAGACGACATTGAGGTTCCTTCTAACTCCATGACAGAACTAATGCGAGAGAAACTCTTGCAATTAGTCACAGAAAGCGAGTCAATCTTAACACCCAAGACAGATTCTAGGATCATGTTCTTAGGTACACCACAGACTACCTTCACCATCTACCGTAAACTAGCAGAACGGAACTACAGACCCTTCGTCTGGACTGCTAGGTATCCTCGTGATAAAACTAACTATGAAGGTCTCTTAGCTCCACAGCTACAGGAAGACATCGATAACGGTGCAGAACCCTGGGATGTGACGGACCCTGATAGATTTGACAATGAAGATCTTATTGAACGCGAAGCCGCTATGGGTCGCAGCAACTTTATGCTGCAGTTTATGCTCGACACCAGCCTCAGCGACTCAGAAAAGTTCCCACTTAAGTGCTCCGACCTTGTCGTCACTTCAGTCAACCCTTCAACAGCACCGGATGCAGTCGTGTGGTGCTCCGACCCTTCTAACGTCATCAAAGAGCTACCAACTGTCGGACTACCTGGAGATTATTTCTATAATCCAATGCAGTTACAAGGAGACTGGAACCCTTACTCAGAGACAATCTGCAGCATTGACCCGTCGGGTCGTGGTACAGATGAAACAGCAGCAGCTTATATCTCCCAAAGAAACGGTTTCTTGTACTTGCACGAAATGCGTGCTTACCGAGACGGATACTCAGACAACACGCTCCTGGACATTCTAAGAGGATGTAAGAAGTATAATGCTACTAAACTAGTCATTGAAACTAACTTCGGTGACGGTATAGTCAGTGAGTTATTTAGAAAACACTTAGTACAGACAAAACAAAGCATAGACATTGAAGAGGTACGAGCTAATGTACGAAAAGAAGACAGAATCATTGATGCCTTGGAACCTGTGCTTAATCAGCATAGGCTTGTCGTTGATCGTAGTGTTATTGAATGGGACTTTAAATCCAACCCAGACAATCCTCCTGAAGAACGACTCCTCTATATGCTCTTCTACCAAATGAGTAGAATGTGCCGTGAAAAAGGCGCAGTGAAACACGATGACAGACTTGACTGTTTAGCACAAGGTGTCAAATACTTCACTGATGCACTCGCTATTAGTGCATATGAACAGATGAAAATAGATAGACAAGAAGATTGGAAAGATATGGAAGATGCCTGGTTAGATGACCCTCAACAAGCTGCTAATCATATGGTTTTTGGCTTTGATTTAGCCACTAGACGCAAAGCTAGAGGCATTAAAGGTAAGACATCAGTCTCTCACTGGGTTTAACTGCAATCCCACATGTATACAGAGAGAAGGGTGGACTCTCTGTGCCCCGAGGGAGGATCTTATTGTCATAAATGACAAACAATCCTCCTTCTTTAATGTCCGCTGAATGGACATTCTGTATAACCATCCATCTTAATATGATCTCTACCTGCAGATGAAACCTGTATCATACAGTAATAACAGTAATGGTCTCTATTATCAATATCATATAATGAGAGAAGGTCCTAATTACTTCGTATGCACCTACAAAGGCTCCTCAGTTCTTAGACAAGACCCTAAGGATGCCTGGAGAGTGCTAGGACCAGCCAAGTTTACCGATAGTGGTAAAGAATTGAAGGAATGGTGCCTTGAACAACACGATAAGTACGATAAAACACGGCTTGACCCGGTTAAAGACAGTTCCTTTGCCTCTGATCCCGATGACCCAACCAAAGAGACCAAAATGGTCACATAATAACTTCATAACTTCCTTAAAACACAATAATTGTCCCGTATTGACCTATAAGGAGGTCTTATTGTTAGAACAAAAGGCTAAACTCGCTAAACTTGGCTTAACCCGATAAAAAATGACATAATTTTCTGAGACCTATATCTTAATAAGAATTAACGAAAAGTTCCCCATACGGGTATTAAGAATTACCCAGGTTTCGCCATATTAAACTATTAATAATACATAGTGATCCAGGTTTGTATTACTAATCACGGCTAAACCTGGGTTTGTATTATTAATACTGGCGAGACCCGGATTGTGTCACTAAATGTTAAAACATCTGTTGCCGCCTAGTTTATACTTAGTTGACATAATGTATTAATCAGTATTGCTCATAGGTCACGCCATGATTGTACAGGATTGACAATGAATAAAGGGTTGACAAATGCGGTGAGGTGTGCCATACTATATGCATACAAGACACAGAGGTTATGCGACTCATCGAACGTCAAATGTGCAGTGCAGTTGTTAACAAGAATGACTGGCATAAAGACAACACAGAGGTAATGTATTCACCATCACGTGATGTGTGCTGTGTGTATCTACACAAGAATCTTATCGCTACCATTGACAACAACAGCGTTGAGATTTATGATGGTGGTTGGCAATCTAACACCACAAAGTCACGACTCAATGCTATCATCAACTCACTGTGTGATGGTACAAAACAAGGTGTATATCAGCACAAGTTTGAGTGGTTCATTCAAGACGGTTGGGAAGGTAGCGCTGTCACCATTCCTTTTCAACACGGTTACACTTTCTCCCGCGTAAACTGATGAGTAAAGTTAAACTCAAAGACTGCACATTCACGCTACACGCTAAGCCAATCAAAACGCTGCTATGGTGTGACAAACAACGGCGTGCTAAGCGTAACAAACCAGCCAAACTAAATGGTATTGTTGTCACTAACTCAATCGAGGTATTCCATGAACTCTGAGCTAATTGATTTGCAAGATTATGTAGATTTTTGGTATGATGGATTGAATGATGCAAACCGTCATGATATGCATGATTATGTGTATCAATATCTAGACGGCATTGAAGATGAAGATAATGAGTGCAGCTTATGTCAAGCATAAGCACAGCTAATCAAACAATAGGTATTTATACTCTTGATTTTTCAGCCATTTTGTGCAATGATAATAGCATGATCAAAACAACCACAGGCTACGCCTCCAACTCCTACCTCGCCTCTATCATGGATGACTGCATCGCCGCCGAGCGCGCTGCGTTACAAGCTGCCCGTGCCGCCCGTGCAGCCGGTGCCACGTACGGTGTCATCGACATCGACATTCATCCTGACCTTGATGGTGACGACTACGCTGACGCAGTGTTAGCATCTCTCTGATTATTCCTCTCAGCCTAGTGATAGGCTGTCAAGAGTAATCACTTACTCTAACTGTTCACTTATTCCATTTCAATTCATGTTCATTTCTAAGCAAACCTCTTCCTTCATTGACTTTGTCTGCGCTGATATTCTGCGTGGCACTGTTAGTGTCTACCTGAAGAATCCTACAGGTCCTGTCCGCTATGCATTCAAGAATGTTAGCCGTCGTGCTATCACTAATTTGACTCTTCAGCCTAACATGTCTTTAGGTTTCTGGGTTAATGCTAACTGCTTCAATAGCGCACGTGCTGTTGCTCTCTGATTCCGTTACGACTTTTCCATCCTATTCTTTTCATTCTATGACTGCTACCATTTCTCAACCTGTGACTCACATTCTGTTAGGTGAAATCTTTGACTACGATGAACTACAAGACATCGCACAATATGGTGCTGACACTGGTGTTCATGGCTTCACTTATTCCTCTGACCTTTATGATGTCTGGGTTAGCCATGGTGAAGACATAGCAGCCTATCTCGAAGACTTTGCTAATGATTGTCTTGATAAGTCTTGGGAGTCAATGATTATCGACACTCTCGATCCTGATTCATGGACAACACAACAGATGCGAGAAAAAGCTATCTGGTGTTACCTCGAGCTGCGTGCTCAGGAGATTACAAATGAGGATTATTGATTATGTTCCATGTTTACTATCTGACCAATGATGGTCGTCCTGTGTTAACATCAACTCACTATGATGAAGATGATGCTATCAACGCAGTCTACACATTGAGTGAGGCTAAGCCAAACGCTCTCTGTGATTATGTCTACAAAGATTCTCAATGATTGTTCCAACTGAGACTACTATCATCTACGGAATCATCGGTTCTGTAGGTGTGCTCGCTACCGTTACGATTTGGCTGCGAGCTAACACCATCACATCACGTTATTACAACAACAAATGAACGTTTTCACCTTTCAGTATGAAACATCTTATGGCGACACTCTTGTGTCTGTCTTTGATAGTATCGATGCTGTAATCACTCGTCTTGAATTAATGAAACTCCACGATTCTTTTGAAGAGTGTGAGTCTATCAAGATTGATTGTCAAGAGGTTGTTGATAATGACGAGATGACACAACGTCTTGAGCGTATCAAGAAACACTACGAAGAACATCCACGCAAATGATGATTACAACAGCTCGTAAGCATCTGATAAAAGACATCGACAGCATCGTTGAGGAACACTCTTACTATCTCAACGCTGAGGCAGAACAGGCTGAAAACCTGATAAAAGCCTTATGTGATGCCGTCTGTAAACACTTTCCTAAAGAGTGATGATTACCTTGAGGGACTTCGGTCCTTCAATGTAGTCTTCAACGACTACTTATTCACGTTACGATTTCTATTATGTTTTTCCAAGTTGCATCACCTGAGTCTTCCAACATTGCTGAGTTGTATATCAATCCAGCAACACTTGAGTGCATTGTTGAGTACAAATCAGGTGGCACTTACAGCTACACCAATGTTAATGCTGTTGCAGTTGACGACCTGTTGTACACTCGCAAGCCTGTAAGTTTGGGTCAGTGGGTCAACCTCCACCTGTCTCAGAATCCAGGTGTTATTTGTGACAATCTCGACAAGGTAGTTCGTGACATTCAGCGCGAGCCAATCGCTGCCTGAAAGTATTTCTCTCCTGGTAATTATTATTATTGTAACTAATTCTAATTACTAACTAATCATGATTGGTGGTGTTATTAATACATAGCACCGCCTCTCTTTTTCCCTTTCGTTACGATTATTCCTCAAGGACGCATTTCATGACTACACCTAACTGGGTCCACAACAGTGGTAAACCCAAAAAGGGTAAACGCAAAGTGCGGCTTATCCAATCTTCCAAACAATCACTCAAACACCTCAAACAAAAGTATGGCATTACTGGGTAGACAACGCTTCGAGGAATACGAAGTGAGAATGATGGACGACGCTGGGAACGTACGCATTGAGTATGTTCTAGCTCCAGACACACAACGTGCCGCATGGCAAGCACTGGAGTTATCCAACCAACGCGAATGTACACTTAAAGATGTGAGGATGATTGATGAGTGGTAAAGAGTTTCCCAACAATTGGGAAGAGATTCAAGGTGCTCACGATGAGGACTTTGAGACCTGTACTTACGCTGAGTTCATGACTGGCATGTCTATGTGGCAACTGCCATCTAGTCATCAGTTCTTGCTGCGTGTTTACAACACTGAAACAAACAAAGTCAAAGAGTACGCTTACAAGCGTCACGACATGGCTAAGAAACGCCTGATGAAAGAGTGCGTTGATCCTAACAATGAGATTGTCCTTTGTGACAATGAATCTATTCACCTAATCAAACACAACCATGAGCCTGATCACGATTGAACAATTCGATGAGTTTGTAGAAGCTTATCCTGAGATGGAACAGTGCTACGACTTACGTTACGATTCCGACATCATGGACGCATCTGATCAAGATGAGTTCGAGCACATCTTCTCCCAGTATTTTAATTAATGGCAACACCCGCTCAGATTGAAGAGCAAGTACAGTTCGAGCGAGATGCAATCCGTTGTGGTCTCGCTAAGCTACACAAGAACACCCGTGATTTGGAGGACAAAAGCTATGCTAGTGCCACTGCTTATGGCGCTTACAGTATGGATGTTCTTCTACCACTTGTAGTTGAGCGCATTGACGCTACCAATCATAGAATCTATGAACGCAAGAATGGTGCAGCATTCAAAGAGATACATCAACACCTACGGGATGTAGAACCGATGGCTGCTGCAGCTATTGCTATTAAGATGACCTTTGACAAGGTGTTTAGCACCAAAGACGGGTCCGGTGCTGTCATCACTGTCACTGAATCCATTGGTAAAGCATTGGAATCAGAGTGTCAAATGCAATACTATGAGAAGACCTGTCCAGGTTTACTCAAGATCATCCGTGATAACTACTGGCACAATGCGTGTGGAACCCAGCAGAAATTGGTGGTTGTACGCACACTCATCAACCGCAGCGATGTGACGCCCTGGGTGCCTTGGAGACGTGATGTGAGGGTGAAGCTAGGCACATGGCTGTTGAACTGCCTTATAGAGGCTTCTGGGTGGTTCTCCGTGGATATGCAGCAGGAGGGTAAGAAGCGTGTGAACTATGTCATTGCTACTCCCGAGTTCTTGGCTATCAAGGATGAGATTATGAAGCAATGTGAACTGTTCTCACCGATTGCATATCCCATGCTCATTGAACCCAATGACTGGACTAACGAGAGGCATGGTGGGTACCTGCTGAATGAGATACGGATGTGTCACGATATGGTGCGCAGGGGCAATCCCACATGTATACAGGGAGAAACACCGCTAGCTGCTCTGAATAAGATTCAGAAGACAGCATATACTCTCAATCCTTTCGTTACGACTGTTGCTGAGCAACTGATGCAGAAGGGAAGAGAGGTTGGTAAGTTTATCCCTATTGTTGAGTATGACTTGCCTGTAAAACCTGTTGATATAGATACCAATGATGATGCTCGCCAAGACTACAGACGGAGAGCAGCGGAGGTCTATAACAAGAGAGCAGATAGCTTTCGTCGGTCTTGTAGAACCAGGATGACGATGGAGGCAGTCAAACTTTTCAAAGATAAAGATCAGTTCTTTGTACCATTTAGCTGTGACTACCGTGGAAGAATGTATCCTGTCCCTAGTTTCCTGACTATACATGATACAGACTTCGGGAAGAGCCTTATTAAATTCAAGGACTCAGCCAAGTTAACATCAGATGCTAAAGACTGGTTGTCTTTCCAGGTTGCTACAACCTATGGTCTTGACAAGAAGACTATCAAGGAGAGACTTGACTGGACCCAAGCTAATCACAATCTGATCTCAAGAATAGCCGAGGATCCTATTGGTTGTCTTCCTGACTGGGAGGCAGCCGACGAACCTTGGTTGTTCTTAGCAGCGTGTGATGAATATTACCATTGCTGTATTAAAAATGATCGAGATTATACTAGC
>TARA_B100000401_G_scaffold93668_1_pt1 | contig 10235 bp, 8 predicted proteins | sample TARA_B100000401 | Tara Oceans TARA_B100000401 (sample SAMEA2620786) | marine metagenome | biome: marine biome (ENVO:00000447); feature: surface water layer (ENVO:00002042); material: "saline water (ENVO:00002010), including plankton (ENVO:xxxxxxxx)" | depth 5 m
GTTATTGATACCATCTCGACCTTTTCGAATTGATGTTGCCGAAGCATTCCAGATGTATCCTTGCCTGCGGATCCTGCTTCTGATCGGAAACACAAAGTGTGCGCAGTGAGCCTAATAGGTAAATCGGTTTCGTTTAAGTTTTGGCCTGAGACTGTATTTGTTAGAGTTACTTCTGATGTTGGTATTAACCACCAGCCGTTTGTTGTTTTATAGCTGTCTTCAGCAAATTTAGGTAATTGATTGGTTCCATACATTGCTTCATCTCTGACCAAAACTGGCGTCATAGTTTCTGTCATACCATGCTCATTAATATGTGTATCGAGCATGAACTGAGATAAAGCGCGATGAACTCGAGCGATGGATCCGCGTAACAAAACAAATCTGGATCCTGAAAGTTTTGTTGCAGTCTCAAAGTCCATACCGGGTTTGACACCTGCGATTTCGAAGTGTTCTTTTGCATTTTTAATTTGCGGAGGTATTCCCCATTTGAATATTTCAATATTTTCTAATTCGTCCTGCCCAGCAGGAACGTCGCTCAGTGGGATATTGGGAATAGTCATCAATAAATCTGTCAATTCCTGGTCTAATTCTTTTGCCTGTGAAGCTAATGAGGTAACCTCTTTCTTTTTACTTGCAACCAAATCTCGAAGTGTATTGAACGCGGTTTCATCGTTTGATGATTTTGCCTTTCCGATCTCTTTGGCCGCTTTATTTTGTTCGGCTGTCGCGGTTTCGGCTGCTAAAATTGCAGATCTGCGCTCTTCATCGAGGGAAAGGATTTTTGCCGACATTTTGGAAATCCCGCGAAGGCTCAAAGCTTTATCAAACACTTCAGGATTTTCGCGGATGTATTTTATGTCATGCATTATCTTAAACCTATTCAAGTTTTCTGGGTTCTTATGCAACATTACTATGATAAAGTGTATACTTTTATAAGATCTATAAGCAAAATTTTTAGATGAGGCTTGGAGCTTGTTACCGTTTAGAAAACCAACTAAATAATAGTCGAAGGTACCTTGCAAACTGAGCAACAAGGGCCTAGGTTCCGCCAAGCACGGCACTTTATAATAACAAGGAATTCCTCATGGAAGCATTTGCACAATTTGTCCCTCTTATTCTTATTTTCGCTATCATGTATTTTTTACTTATTCGACCACAGCAACGAAAGTTAAAAGATCATAAAAAAATGGTTGAAAGTCTGAGACGGGGTGACATGATCGTAACCCAGGGTGGACTAATTGGAAAAGTCACAAAAGTGAAGGAAGACAATGAACTTGAAGTTGAGTTGTCCGAAGGCGTAAAAGTTAGAGTAGTACAATCTACGGTCGCGCAGGTTCTCTCAAAAACAGAGCCCGCAGCGTAAAATTGTGTTGATTTTTTAATGCTGCAAATAGAGCTTTGGAAACGTATAATAATCTATGGTCTTGTTCTGGCAGGCCTTTTATTTGCTTTGCCGAATGCTTTCTACTCAAGGGTAGAAAGCTACAATGACGCAAATTCAGCAATTGAAAATGGTCAAGATCCTGATTTGTTCAGAGATGAGCAGCAACTTTGGTTCGATTACTTACCATCCTCTCTCGTTAATTTAGGTCTGGACTTAAGAGGAGGCGCTCATTTACTTGCTGAAGTGCGCACAACTGATGTTCATGCTCAAAGAATTAAGAGCTTGTGGCCAGATGTTCGCGATGTTCTCAGGCAAAAGAGATCTGAAATTGGCACAATTAGATTACAAGACAGTACACCTGGGGTACTACGTGTTAAAATTTCTAAACCTGAGGCGATGCAAACAGCAATTGAAGCTGTAGCGACGCTTTCAAAGCCTGTAGTTAGTTTGACACAGGCAGGTGCTGAAGATTTAAAAATATCTTCAGACGGTGACTTTCTACTAATTTCCTTATCTGATGCAGAAGTTCTGGCTACTAATGAAAGAACAATGCGACAGTCTTTGGAAATTATTCGGCGGCGAGTTGATGAAGTTGGAACACGGGAACCTACGATACAACGTCAAGGATTAGATCGTATTTTGATCCAAGTTCCGGGTATTGGTTCGGCTACAGAGCTCAAAGAATTAATTGGTACGACGGCTCAGCTCACATTCCAGGCTGTCATCGGAAAAAATTCTTCTTCCACGACGCCTTCTTTCGGCAATGAAGTATTACCTTCATTGGATGAAGAGGGAGTATTCTACACGCTTGAAAGTGCTGCGGTAGTAACGGGTGAGCAATTGGTGGATGCTCAGCCAAGTTTTGATCAAAATGGAAGACCAGCAGTAAATTTCCGATTTAATCCAACAGGAGCAAGAAAGTTTGGTGACTATACAGCAGAAAACATAGGAAGTCCGTTCGCAATTGTTTTGGACAAGGAAGTCATAAGTGCACCTGTTATTCAGTCTCACATCCCCGGTGGGTCGGGTATAATTACAGGTAATTTTACTGTAGAAGAGAGTACAAACTTGGCGATTCTGCTCAGAGCTGGCGCCCTTCCAGCAGGTCTTGAGTTCTTGGAAGAGCGAACAATTGGGCCAGAGTTAGGTGCTGACAGTATTAAAGCAGGAAAAATGGCGTGCATTGTCGCTTTTGCAGCCGTTTTGGCGTTTATGTTTTTATCATATGGTATGTTTGGTCTGTTCGCAAATGTCGCTCTTATCGTAAATGTATTTTTAATTTTTGGTTTATTAAGTGCCATAGGGGCTACGTTAACACTGCCCGGTATTGCAGGAATTGTATTGACTATAGGTATGGCGGTTGATGCAAATGTTTTGATTTTTGAGCGCATAAGGGAGGAAATCAAATTAAATAAAGGTCCAGCTAGAGCAATAGAATTAGGATATGAGAAGGCACTTTCGGCGATTATCGATGCAAATATCACTACATTTATAACAGCAGTGATTTTATTTGCTATTGGATCAGGTCCGGTTAGGGGCTTTTCTGTCACGCTCGGTTTAGGGATTATAACCTCTGTCTTCACTGCAATATTTGTGACCAGACTTCTAATTGTGATTTGGTTTGAACGCCGTCGGCCAAGAAAAGTAGAGGTTTGATTATGCGATTAAAACTTGTACCGAATGAAACTACGATCAATTTTTTTGGAAAATCAAACGTCTTCTTCGGCGTCTCAATTTTTGCGGTTATTCTATCCTTTATAACCTATATTATATTGGGCCTGAACTTTGGAATTGATTTCAAAGGGGGAACTTCAATCCGTTCGGAAAGCAAAGTAGAAATTGAAATAGCGAAATATAGAAACGCACTATCGAGCCTAAATCTTGGAGACGTTGCAATTTCGGAAGTTTTTGATCCTACATTCGAAGCTGATCAAAATGTTGCTCTTATAAGGATTGAGGCGCAGGATGGTCAGGAAGCAGTGACATCTGAAATCATCGAAATAATACTTAGCACTTTAAAGGCTAATGTATCTGATGACATCAAATTTCAAGCAGTTGAAAGCGTGGGTCCAAAAGTATCAGGCGAATTGATAAAAAAAGCTGTAATGGCAATCTTATTAGCGATTGGTGCGGTGTTATTTTATATATGGCTGCGTTTTGAATGGCAATTTGCGCTTGGGGCTGTTTCAGCTCTGATACATGATATAGTTCTTACCATAGGCATTTTTTCTGTTTTGCAAATTAAGTTTGATTTAGCAATAATTGCAGCCTTACTAACCATAGTTGGCTACTCTTTGAATGACACAGTGGTTATTTTCGATAGGGTGCGTGAAAATTTACGAAAATACAAAAAGAGGCCACTGATTGATGTAATGAATTTATCAATTAATGATACTTTGAGCCGTACGATTATGACTTCATTAACTACGCTGCTGGCTTTGATTGCATTATTTACTCTAGGTGGTGACGTCATCAGGGGGTTTGTATTTGCTATGATTTGGGGAGTGGTTGTGGGTACTTATAGTTCCGTTTTTGTTGCCTCAAATATCTTATTGCTCCTTGGTGTAAAACGCGATTGGTCAAAACCAAATGCAGAGGCTGGTACTTCCGTGCCGCAGCCATGATACCAAACATTTTTGTCGAGATATTTGAGTTAAATGGACTTTTATATGTCGCTTCAACAGCACTTATTGCGGGTGTCGTAAGGGGCTTTTCCGGGTTTGGCACAGCAATGATATTTTTGCCGGTGGCTGGCAAATATTTTGATCCTGTTACGGCTATAATCGTTTTAACTATAATGGATTTATGTGGTCCAGCTTTAATAGTGCCGAAAGCCTTGCGGGATGCCTACAAACCAGATTTGTTGCGGCTAATTGGTGGCATGATAATTACACTTCCGCTCGCACTGTACTTTTTAGTTAATATGGAGACGGAAATATTCCGATATATTGTAAGTACTCTCGCTTTGTTTATGGTATGTGTGCTCGCAACGGGATGGAGGTTTCATGGTAATCTTGGTAATGGTGCATTAATAGGGCTTGGAGGTGTCGCCGGTGTAACTGGTGGGATAGCTGGAGTGCCTGGACCGCCAGTGATATTATTTTATATGGCGACCATTCATCCAGTAAAAGTAATACGAGCAAATAATCTGCTTTTTCTTTTTGGATTTGATATTTTTGCGTTATTTTTTCTTGGTGTTGCGAGCGTTCTGAATATAAATGCCGTTGTTTTAGGGTTAGTTTTAGCAATCCCAATGGGTTTAGGAAATGTTATCGGCGCAGTCCTTTTTAACCCAGAGAAGGAGAAACTGTATAGGATGATTGCCTTCTTAATAATTACGCTGTCTGCTTTGATTGGGCTTCCACTGTTGAGTGACTGACTTATGAGTTAAGTTTTGAGCAAAATAAATTCCGAATAAATCTAAATAATTAGATAAATCAGCATCTTATGGTATTATTTTAAGGCGAAATTGTGTGTTTGTACGCTTAAATTTGTCACTTTTTCTGTTATAAAAATTAGTCTATGTATTGTGCATGTTGTTATCAGTAGATAATTTAAGTGTTTCCCGAGGTGGAGTAAGTCTCTTTGAGGGTTTAAACTTTACTCTATCGTCTGGCCAATTCATTTCGTTGACTGGTGGTAACGGCACTGGAAAAACCACACTATTGAGATCTATAGCTGGATTACAACCAATAGATGAGGGTGAGATATTAATTGATACCGATAACTTTATTTTTGCTGGCGACTCGAATGGAATAAAAACGTCATTGACAGTATCAGAGAATTTACGTTTTTGGAGTGCTATTTTTGGTGGGAAAGAGTTTGAAGAAGCGCTGGAGGTGTTTCATCTAACAAAGTTTGAGAATAGATTTGCAGGCAAGTTATCTGCAGGGCAAAAAAGAAGGTTGTCGTTAGCTCGTCTTATGTTGGCCGATAAAGCTATATGGTTGCTTGATGAACCAACGGTTTCATTAGACAAAAAATCTATGGAAGAATTCTCTAAAATTTTAAAAAATCATTTAGAAGCGGGTGGTGCCGCAGTGGTAGCAACTCATATTGATCTTGGCCTGAAAACACACTCCTCGAACATAAATATAGAAGATTATCGCACAAAAAGTGGAAATTTGAATGCCAGTGCAGGAGCATTCTTATGATAGCGTTGCTACAACGTGATTTGCTCCTAGCAGTAAGAGCTGGCGGAGGATTTGGTCTTGGAGTGGCATTCTTTTTAATAGTAGTTGTTTTGGTGCCGCTGGGTATTGGTCCTGACATGGTGATACTATCAAAAGTTTCTGTTGGTGTTTTGTGGGTGGGTGCTTTATTGGCCTGCGTTTTATCGTTAGATCGAATTTTCTCGCTTGATTATGATGATGGGACACTTGAACTATTGCTGACGTCTCCTATCCCTTTGGAGGCTGTGGTAACTATAAAAGCATTTTCACACTGGATAACAACCGGACTACCATTGGTTGTAGTTTCGCCAATTCTTGGTTTACTGCTTGGATTACAGGTCAGTGATTTGAAGTGGGTGGTAATATCTTTATTGATTGGCACGCCGGCCCTGTCGGCGATAGGCGCCTTCGGTGCGTCTTTGACCGTTGGTATCAGGAGAGGAGGGTTACTGTTATCTTTACTTGTCTTGCCTCTGTACGTTCCTACTCTTATCTTTGGTGCAAATGTGGCCAATAAAGGCCTAGAAGATGTATCCAACAATGGACCTTTATTGATTTTAACAGCGGTTACGCTGGCAGCTTTTTCAATATTGCCTTTTGCTTCAGCTTTTGTTTTAAGAATTAACCTGCGATGAAGAGGAGATATGATGTCGCTTTGGGAATATGCTAATCCAGTAAAATTTTTAAAGCTTTCAGACAAAGTATTACCATTTTTTGTTGGTTTTTCGATTATTGGACTATCTATTGGATTGTTTTGGGGCTTTTTTTTCACGCCTGATGACTATCGACAGGGTTCAACAGTAAAGATTATCTATTTGCATGTTCCATCAGCATTAATGGCAATTAATGCTTGGTTTATGATGTTGGTTGCTTCACTAATTTGGCTGGTTCGTCGTCACCATGTATCAGCCTTGGCTGCAAAGGCAGCTGCTCCCGTTGGAGTTACAATGACAATGGTCGCCCTGGTAACTGGGGCTCTGTGGGGTCAGCCAATGTGGGGTACTTGGTGGGCGTGGGATCCAAGATTAACTTCGTTTCTTGTTCTATTTTTATTTTATTTAGGGTACATAGCGCTCTGGTCAGCGATAGATAATCCAGATACCGCTGCCGATTTAACCTCCATGCTCTGTATAGTTGGCTCCGTGTTTGCGATTTTAAGTCGCTATGCAGTAAATTTCTGGAACCAAGGCTTGCATCAAGGTGCGTCGCTTTCTTTAGACAAAGAAAAAAACGTTGCAGATGTCTTTTATCAACCTTTATTATTTTCAATATTTGGGTTTGTATTTCTGTTCTTAACTTTAGTATTAATAGGTACAAGAACTGAAATTCGACTGAGGCGCACTGAGGCTTTGCGTTTAAGAAAAGATAGTGAGTAAAACGTGCCAGATCTGGGGAAATATGCTTTTAGTGTTTTAACGTCCTACGGAATTTCATTTCTATTAATTGGATGTCTAGTAGCTTATATTCTGTACCGAAATTATAGAATTCGAATTGATTTGGAAAAAGAAGATAATTCATGAAAGGGATGTCAAATATCCCAATCTTGATGTTTTTGCCGATTGTTTTTTTTATATTTCTTGTCGGTGCTTTTTATGTTGGTTTACAGCGCGATGACGATAATTCTTTGCCATCCGTTCTAATTGGGGAATTAGCTCCAGATATCACCAAAAACGAATTATACTCGGGTTCTGAGGTAACTCCTGAATTAATGAAGTCTCCTGGTATTAAACTCGTGAACTTTTGGGCGAGTTGGTGCCCTCCTTGTAGGGCTGAACATGAAAAATTACTTGAAATAGCTGAAACTGGTACAGTTATTTTTGGAGTAAATATAAAAGATGATAAGGAAAATGCACTCTCATATCTGCAGAGGTATGGTAACCCATTTCAAGCTGTGTCATACGATCCCTATGGCAGGACGGCCATCGATTGGGGCGTAACGGCACCGCCCGAAACATTTATAATTAATAACGAGGGTGAGGTCTTGTTTCGATTTGCTGGTCCTCTAGTGGGCCAAGACTACTTAAGTCGCTTTTTGCCAGCGTATGAGTCGGCCCTTAGTAAAGAATAGTTATATTTTTACTAGTTATCTAGGACGCTTTGGCTAGGTTTCTTAATACATAGTGTAAAACGCCACCGTGCTCGATATACTCTATCTCTATTGCTGTATCGATCCTACATTTAAGCTTAATCGTTTTAATGTTTCCATCTGGGTAAAAAATTTCGCAGTCAGTATCGCCAAGTGGCGTTATTTCTTCAAGTCCGTGAATTGAAATTATTTCATCTCCAGTAAGAGCAAGTGAATTTCGGTTGTTACCATTTGTGAATTCAAAGGGTATAACTCCCATACCCACGAGGTTTGAACGATGAATTCTTTCAAAACTTTCTGCTATAACTGCTTTGATCCCGAGTAATGCAGTTCCTTTAGCTGCCCAATCCCGAGAAGAACCCGCGCCATATTGCTCTCCGCCAATGATCACTAAAGGAGTGCCATTTTCTTTATGGGCCATCGCAGCATCAAAAATTGATGTTGTTTCACCATTTGGATTTTTTGTATAGCCACCTTCAACATTCGAGAGCATTTCATTTTTTATCCTAATGTTGGCGAATGTTCCACGCATCATTACTTCGTGATTACCCCGCCTTGAGCCATATGAATTAAATTCACGTGAAGGAACTTGCCTGTCTGTCAGATATTTACCAGCAGGGGTTGTTTCTTGAAAAGAACCAGCTGGGGAAATGTGATCGGTTGTAATCATATCGCCCAACAGAGCTAATATTTTAGCATTATTGATACTTGATATGGAGCCCGGGTTTTCCGCGATTTCGGCAAAGTAGGGTGGATTTTGAACATACGTTGAAGTCGACGGCCAATCATATGTTTCTCTCTCTGTAACTTCAACCTCTTGCCATTTTTCATCACCATCAAAAACTGCTGCATATTTTGACTGAAAAGCGTCTCTTGTGACCGTTTTCTCCACGAGTTCTGCAACTTCATGTGATGAAGGCCATATGTCTTTTAAATAGACTTCTTTTCCTTCGGGTGTTGTTGTTATTGGTTCGGTCGTGAGATTTATGTCAACGGTGCCTGCTAGGGCATAGGCGACTACCAATGGAGGAGATGCTAAATAATTTGCTCTTACATCTGGAGATATTCTGCCTTCAAAATTTCGGTTTCCAGATAAAACTGAAGTTGCCACAAGATCGCCATCGGAAATAGCTTTTGAAATTTCAGGTTGTAATGGGCCAGAATTTCCAATGCAGGTCGTACAGCCGTATCCAACGAGATTAAAACCTATCTGATCCAAATCTTTTTGTAGGTCTGCAGATTCTAGATAGGCTGATACTACTTGTGATCCAGGAGCCAGTGATGTCTTTACCCATGGTTTGCGCTGAAGTCCTAACTCGACGGCCTTACGTGCTACAAGGCCAGCTGCAATCATTACATATGGGTTCGATGTATTTGTGCAAGATGTGATGGAAGCAATCACTACTTTTCCCGAAGACATCTTAAAATCTTCACCCTCAACATTAATTTCTTTACCCATTGGTCTTTTGAAGGTTTTCTCCATTTCTTCTAGGAATGCTTCCTTCGCACTATCTAACCTCACATAATCTTGAGGTCTTTTGGGGCCAGAAATGGCTGGAACTATGGAGCTCATGTTAAGTTCAAGTGTATCAGTGTAAATAGGATTATAATCTTCAGTTCGCCATAAATTATTTGCTTTAGCGTAAGCTTCGACCAATAAAATCCGCTCTTCGTCTCGGCCAGTGTTTCGAAGGTAGCGCAAAGTTTCGTTATCGATTGGGAAAAACCCACAAGTTGCTCCATATTCTGGCGCCATGTTTGCTATTGTTGCTCTATCGGCTAAGGGGAGTTTGTCTAATCCATCTCCATAAAATTCTACAAATTTACCAACAACACCCTTCTCTCTAAGCATTTCTACTATCTTAAGAACAAGATCGGTCCCAGTGGTTCCTTCGGTAAGTTCACCTGACAACTTGAACCCTACGACTTCAGGTATAAGCATAGATATAGGCTGGCCAAGCATGGCTGCTTCAGCTTCAATTCCACCGACTCCCCAGCCCAATACAGCCATCCCATTAACCATTGTTGTGTGGCTGTCTGTTCCTACTAAAGTATCCGGATAAGCAACTTCAAAACCATTTTGGTCAATATCAGTCCATACAGTTTGAGCAAGGTACTCTAGATTTACTTGATGGCATATCCCTGTACCGGGTGGAACAACACGGAAATTATTAAATGCTGACTGTCCCCATTTTAAGAAAGAGTAACGTTCCATATTTCTTTCGTATTCACGGTCTACATTTGTCCTAAAGGCCCGTTGATTTCCAAATTCATCGATCATCACTGAATGATCAATCACAAGATCAACTGGGTTTAGGGGATTAATCTTTTGGGGATCGCCTCCAAGTTTCATGATGCCATCTCTCATAGCGGCTAAATCAACCACTGCTGGAACTCCAGTAAAATCTTGCATTAGCACGCGAGCAGGTCGATATGCTATTTCTCGAGAGGTTTGGCCACCATTTTCTGCCCAGTCTGAAAAAGCTTTTATATCCTGTAAGCTGACCGTCTTACCGTCTTCAAAACGTAATAAATTTTCTAAAACAACATTTAAGGCGGCAGGCAGTTTGGAGAAATCTCCTAGTCCAGCATC
>TARA_B100000401_G_scaffold61475_1_pt1 | contig 10181 bp, 6 predicted proteins | sample TARA_B100000401 | Tara Oceans TARA_B100000401 (sample SAMEA2620786) | marine metagenome | biome: marine biome (ENVO:00000447); feature: surface water layer (ENVO:00002042); material: "saline water (ENVO:00002010), including plankton (ENVO:xxxxxxxx)" | depth 5 m
TTTTCCTCTCGCCTCGTTTTCGCGTTTGCCTCGCGGACCGTCGCGAATCTTACTCCCAGGTCTAACGTAAAGCTTCTTTTCCGTGTATTTTTATTCATCCAAAAAAACTTTTGCTTCCACACAAAAAATTACCCTAAACCCTAAAGAGCGTGTGCCGGGCTCGGCACGTGTCCCCTTCTTTAAAAAAGGCGGGCTCAAAATCATCTCACCACTTCTTGCCTCGACGCGCGCATAAATCAAACACTTTGTCTGGAGTGTCTCGCTTGGGGTCCTTTTGAATGTACAGAGCCGCCGTCGTGGTAAAAGCCGCCGCGACGAGGTCATCAGCTTCTTTTTCGTCGTCCTCTTCCTCGACGAGAAAAACAACTTTGGAGGCGTGCGTGACGAGACGACAGATGATGATGTCCTCGGCGACGGGAATGATTGTGATGAAATCATTGAGCGGCAACAGCGGCGCAAAAGCGACGGCATCGACAATCGCGAACGCGCCAACAACGTGGGAAGGGAAGAAAGGGTTGGAATCGCTTCGACGATTGAAAGCGGGAGATTTACTCGCCAACGGGGCGTTTCGAGTGGAAAAAGTGGAACCGGTGGACGATTACCAAGTCGTCTCGGTGGCTTTAAAACATTTGAAAACTGGCGCGCATTGGTTACACATCGGCGCGGACGATTCCAACAACGCGTTCAACGTTGGCTTTAAAACGGTACCGATGGATGATACCGGTGTCGCGCATATTTTAGAACACACGACGTTGTGTGGGTCGAAGAACTACCCGGTCAGAGATCCGTTTTTTAACATGTTGCGAAGGTCGTTGTCGACGTTTATGAACGCGATGACGAGTGCAGACTTCACGTGCTATCCGTTCGCTACCATGAACCGAGTCGATTACGATAACTTGTTGGGCGTTTATTTAGACGCGGTGTTCTTTCCAAAGTTGGAAGAGCAGGATTTTAGACAGGAAGGGCACAGATTTGAATTCGCCAAGACCGAAGATGCGAGTTCCGGGTTGAAGTATAAAGGGGTAGTCTTTAACGAAATGAAAGGAGCGATGGGATCGCAAAACGCTCGGTTTATGAGAGCTTTAGGTGCAAATTTGTTTCCAACGAGCACATTTCATTACAATTCCGGAGGTGACCCGACTGCGATTCCAGATTTGACGTACGAACAGTTGAAAGCGTTTCACGCGTTGCATTATCACCCGTCGAACGCTCGCTTTTACACGTACGGCGATTTCCCGTTGGAAGAGACGTTGATGAACGCGGAAACGATGGCGTTGAACCAGTTTGAAGCGATCGATGTGTCCAAATTGGACATCTCGGACGAGAAGAGGTACACGTCGCCGATTGTGGCGGAAGTTTCCGTCCCGAGAGACTCCGTCGTGAACGACCCGACGAAAACCGCCATCACCTCGACCGCGTGGTTAATGTTGAACATCGTCAAGGACGATGAAAAGGCGACATTGGATAACTTTGCGTTATCGATAGCGTCCGACTTGCTGCTTTCTGGTCCACAATCGTACTTCCACGAGGCGCTCTTAGAACCCGGGTACGGGAGCGGTTTGGCGCCAGGGAGCGGCTACGGTAACTCGAGAAGAGAAACCGCCTTCTCGGTTGGCGTTAAAGGCGTCGGGGAGGATGATATTCCAATCGTCGAACAAAAGATTCAAGAAACGTTGGAAAAAGTCGCGAAATCCGGGTTTCCGAGAAACCGGGTCGACTCGACGTTGCACCAAATCGAACTAGATGCCGCCGCGGTGAAACCCAATTTTGGTTTAATGGTAGGTATCGGTACGATGTCCACGTGGGTGCACGACGGAGACGCATTGAGACCATTGAGAACGCTCTCGCTCGCGAGAAAGTTGAAAGAAACCCTGGATTCGGATCCTCATTATTGGCAAAACTTAATCTCGAAGTATTTCTTGAACAACCAACACAAAGTCATCGTTCGGGCGCGATCTGACGAAAAGTACGATGCAAAATTGGAAGAAGCCGAGAATAAATTGTTGAAAGAATTAGAATCCAAGCTTTCCGACGACGAGAAGAAAAAGATTGTCGATGACGGCATTAAATTAAAAGCCGCGCAAGACGGTGAACAAAACGCCGATTTGTTGCCGACGTTAGTAGTCGCCGAAGCGGTGGATCGGTCGATTAAAAAATGGGGATCTAAAGAGGAGACGTTACGATTGAGCTCGAACAACATCGAGTTGAAGTTGCAAGTGGACGAACAACCAACGAATGGAGTTGTGTATGTCGGCGCTATGTTTGATTGCTCCCGATTACCAGACAGATTGACGCCGTATTTGGACTATTTCGCGGATTACGTCGATCAAATCGGTACCTCGAAAGTCGGATACAAAGAGTTCGCGGAAAAGATCAAAGGCGTCAGTGGTGGCGTATCCATCGACATCCTCACCAACAACGACACGAACACACCGCTGAAATGGACAGAAAACGGCGAAGTTGCCATGAACATTGGATCTCACTGCTTAGCTCGAAATGCCGACGCTATGGGTGACATTATTTTGGACGTGTGCACGGATGCCAAATGGTTCGGCGATGACGAACGGTTGAAGTTTTTGATCAAACGTCGTTCCGCGCAGTTGGGCGCGTCGGTCGCGCAAAACGGCATGGGGTATGGCAAAGCCGTGTGCGCGTCCAAAATGTCTGCCGCGGGTGAACTCGAAAATCGTACCGGTGGTCTTCCGCAAGTCGCCTTGGCTCAACGCTTAGCCAAAGCTGAGCAAGCCGGCGTGGAAGAAGTCAAAGCGGCGTGCTCTGAAATTCAGAGCTTACTCTTGACTCCAGAAAACGTGAAGCGATGCCGCGTCGCGTCTCAGGCTCAAGATGTGGAAGCTGGGAAAGCGCAACTCGCGAAGTGGTTGTCGGCGTTGCCGTCCACTGGAAGTAAACAATCTTCACATGATGAGTCGTCGTTAAAGGCCAATTTGGCCGCGTTTACCCCGCAATCCAGCTCGAAAACCTACGTCGCCATCAAAGGTCAAACCAACTACTGCACCGGTGCCATCGAAACCGTCGGTTACGAACACCCTGATGCCCCGGCCCTCTTCCTCCTTTCACAAGCCATGAGCACAGAATTTCTCCACCGAGAGATTCGCGAAAAAGGCGGTGCCTACGGCGGTGGTTCTTCTTTCGTCCCTTCCGCGGGTATCTTCTACTTCTCCTCCTACCGCGACCCGAACACGATCGAAACCATCGAAACGTTCCAAAAGGCATGCGAATGGGCCGCGCAACCAGATTCGATTACCAAAACCATGGTCGAAGAAGCGCACTTGCGTGCGTTCAAATCTATCGACGCGCCGATCGCCCCGGCCTCGCGCGGTCAATCGTTATACGCGCAAAGAATGACCGACTCTCAACGACAAAACTTCCGCACGCGATTGCTCGATTGCACTTCCGCGGACATGACCAGAGTCGCTCGAGAGTACCTCTCGAATAAACCGATGACGGTGTGCATCGTCGGTAGCGAGGATAAAGTGCCCGTAGACGATGCGTCGTACGAGTGCGTCGACGCCGAAGGTTTACCTTTTAAAGTTTCCACCGCTTAAGTATCCTCCTCCTCCTCCTAACGCATTCGTTCGTTCGTTCGTTCATCATCTCTCCGTTTAGTTGTTGTAATAGGGCCACGAAAAGAAAGAAATGCACCAGCACACACAAAATAAAAAAAGAATAAAAAATCTCCGGAGAAAACAAAAACTCGTTACAAAAATAACACATTCTTCATCGTCGATCTTTCCGCTCGCTCCTCGCTCCTCGCTCCTCGCTCCTCTCTCGCAAAAGCGAGTCTTTTCGTCGAGAGGTATTCTTCTTGCTCGAAGGGGCGCGCGAGTTGGGAGCGAAGGTTGATAGCGCGCGAGAGGGAGAGACCGCACTTTTTGGTGTAGAAAATTATAATTCCACAAAGGCGATCGAGGTCAACAGAAGTCGGGAGAGAGAGAGAAAGGGAGACGTTAGATAAACATGGGCGCTTCTTCTCTGAAGGATAAGACGACGCAAACGAAGGAAATCGATGAGACGGGTATTCCAGACATCGAATCGAGACCGTCCGTGTCCTCTTCGTCCATCTCGAGAAAATCGATGGTATCAAAATCGCCAACGATGCTGGAACGAGCGACTTCAATCTTCAAAAGAGAAAAGGAAAAATCAATTTCGAGAGTGTTTTCAATCAGTTCTAATCGCGAGACGAATTCCTTATTGAAATTCAAGAGCAATTCCATATCCACATCGAAATATAACGTGATGACGTTCCTCCCGAAAGGCTTGTACGAACAATTTCGGAGAGTCGCGAACATGTACTTTTTATCAGTGGCGACGATATCGTGTTTCGAGAGCATTTCACCGATTAAGCCGTACACGATGTGGGTGCCGTTGACGTTTATCATCACGTTGAGTATGGCGAAAGAAGCGGTGGAGGATTATAAGAGGCACAAGCAAGATAACGAGCAAAATCGAACGCCGATTGAACGGTTTAACGGAGAGTGCATGGAGAATAAGGAGTGGAGAGATTTGGTATGCGGCGACATCGTGAGGGTGATGCGAGATGCATTTTTTCCGTGCGATTTGATCATGATTGGATCGAGCAGCGAGGAGAGGACGTGTTACGTGGAAACGAAGAATTTGGACGGTGAGACTAACTTGAAGCTAAAGAGAAGTGTGGATATGGGTGACGATGTCAAGGAGATTTCGGACGCAAAGTTGGCAAATTTGTGTCGCCATTCTCAAGACACTTTGATGGCGAGCGCAGAAGAGCATTTGAGTGGAAATTTAAGCACCGTGGAATGCGAACACCCGAATAATTCATTGTATACGTTTAGTGGGAACTTGGAGTTGAAACCGCCGTTTGTGTCGGAAAAGAAAAAAATCGCCGTAACGCCGACAAACATTTTGTTGAGAGGGTCGCAGTTACGAAACACGGAATATGTTTATGGTATTGTCATTTACACTGGACACGATTCGAAAGTCATGATGAACGCCTCGGAAACGCCATCGAAACGGTCGCATGTGGAGAAACAGATGGATTACGTCGTTTTAGGTATGCTCATTTTGTTGCTCTCAATGTCTACAATTTCGGCAATTTATTGTTCCTGGTGGGTGAAAAACGAAAGCCCAAAGCATTGGTATTTAGATACCGCGAACTCAGACGAACCGTTCGATGTGAATAAAACCGATATCGTTGGCGTTTTTGCGTTTTTCACCTCGTACGTGTTGTACGGGTATTTGATCCCTATCTCTTTATACGTCTCGTTGGAATTTGTGAAAGTTTTCCAAGCGATGGTTTTGTTAAACCGAGACCGAAAGATGTACCACGAAGAAACGGATACGCCGATGAACGCGCGAACGAGTAACTTGAACGAAGAACTCGGCATGGTGCACACGGTTTTATCCGATAAAACGGGAACGTTAACCTGTAACGCGATGGAGTTTTTCAAATTGTCTGTCAACGGCGTCTCGTACGGCGAAGGGATTACCGAAATCGAACACGCTTTGATAAAGAGACAAGGTGGGAATCCACCTGCACGATCGTCCGAAGCCATCGAGCCGTCATTTAACTTCATCGATAGCCGATTGACGGACGGACAGTGGCGAACGTCACCCGATCGCGATCAGTTGCGCTCGTTCTTTCAAATTTTAGCCGTCTGTCAAACCGTCATCCCGGAAGGCGAACGAACGCCTGAGAAAATCGTTTACCAGGCGGAATCACCGGATGAACTCGCGTTTGTTGTCGCCGCCAAAAGGTTTGGATTTTTCTTTTCCAATAGAACGAGTACGACGGTGGAAGTTCTCGAACAATCCGTAAATAAGAGTGAAAAAGATGCCTTGAGAACGTACGAGGTTTTGAACTTGTTAGAATTCAATTCGACGCGTAAACGCATGTCCGTCGTCGTTCGGTCGAAGGACGATAATAAAATTATTTTGATGACGAAAGGTGCGGACTCGGTCATTTATGAACGGTTAGCCGTTGGTTCCAAAGGTGGTAACGCGGCAAAAGAGGCCACGCAACGACACATCGACGATTACGCCGCCTGTGGTTTGAGAACTTTGTGTTTGGCGCAAAGAGAAATCTCTTCCAGCGAGTACGCGGCGTGGAATAAGAAATTCATCAAAGCTTCCCAAGCGATGAAAAAGCGCGACGAAGAGCTGGACGCCGTCGCGGAACTCATAGAAAAAGACTTGGAGTTAATTGGCGCGACGGCGATTGAGGATAAACTCCAAATGGGTGTGCCACGGTGTATCGAGCAATTAATGCGCGCCGGTATCGCCGTCTGGGTACTCACTGGCGATAAGCAAGATACGGCGATCAATATCGGTTCCGCGTGTTCGTTGATCACCCCACAAATGAGTTTAAAAGTAATCAATGTCGAAGAGTTAGTTAAGCTCGAATCCGAAGGCGAAATTTCCAAGGAAGAGATGCAAACCAAAGGATTAGATGCCGTCTCGAAACAAATCGACGAAGGTTTGGAAATTGCTCAACAGTGTGCCGAAGCGGACGCGGAGATGGGTTTAGTTATCGACGGTCGATCGTTGTCGTTCGCTTTATCGCCAGAGTTAAAGGATAACTTTTTGAAGTTAGGGACGTCTTGCGCGGCGGTGATTTGCTGTCGCGTCTCACCGTTACAAAAAGCGCTGGTGACAAAACTCGTGAAAGATTCCGGGAAGATAACTTTAGCCATTGGCGACGGCGCCAACGACGTTGGGATGATTCAAGCTGCCCACATAGGTGTCGGCATTTCCGGCCAAGAAGGCATGCAAGCTGTCATGGCGTCTGATTTCGCCTTTGCTCAGTTTCGATTTCTCGAACGTCTGTTGCTTTTACACGGTCGATATTCCTATAAAAGAATCGCCAGAATGGTATGCTACTTCTTCTACAAGAACTTGGCCTTCGGTTTGACCATATTCATATACAACTTACACGCAGCTGCGAGTGGTCAGGTCATATATAATGATTGGTTGATGTCATCGTTTAATATCTTCTTTGTGTGTTACCCGGTGATCATTCTCGGCCTCTTCGACCAAGACGTACGACCGGATTCGAGTTTGAAACATCCAGAGTTATACACCGAAACGCAAAGGAATAAAAATTTCAACAAGAAATCTCAAGCCGTGTGGGCTGTAAACGCCATATGGGTCGCTATCGTCACATATTGGTCCATCACGCGAGCCGTGCACTCAGGCGAAGCCGACCACGAGGACGGCCACATCTTTGGTTTGTGGGAAGTTGGCACGACCATGTATACCTCCTTGGTGTTCACTTTGAACTTACAAATTGGTCTGTTCATAAACTATTGGACGTGGATTCACCACCTGACTATTTGGGGATCTTTCGCGTTGTGGTGGATCTTAAATGTTGTCTTGAGTCACACGGAGGTGTATTACTCCACGTACTCATACAAAATCTTCACCGAATCCGTCGCATTGACCCCGAAATATTGGCTCGGTTTTTGGGCGGTGACGTTTTTGTGCTTGTTACCGTACATTCTCGTGAGCTCGTTGAAACGTTTATTGAAACCAAGCCTGTACGAACTCGTCCAAAACGAAGAGAGTTTAGAACGCGGCGCGTGTAAGCAGTGCTTAGGCATAACCACCGAAGTTGACGGAGGAAGTGGCGGGAAAAAATTGAAAAACGGTAACATGACATCCAGCGATAGCTTGAGCGACGTCTCCGTGGTTGGAACGACCACCCCGAGACGTCAGGGCACTCTCCGGAAGAACCTCTCCATACCGGGATCGGTGACGAGTCAAAGATCCACGCCGTGCGGATCCATGGAAGTCTTACCGGACATAAGCGCGTCGCAACCACCCCCTGCGACGCCTCCGAGACTGCCTCCGAGACAGCCGCCAACGCCCAAGAAGTGAGCGTCGTCGCGCACGACGAGCACGAAAGAGAGAGAGAGATTTATACGACTTTGTACCAAGAACATTATTTTTTTACACCATTTTAAGGCACCTTTTAGACGAGTGAAATACATTGCATTACTATTGAAGAGACGCGACGCAAACAAACGTCGCGCGAAACAAAAGAAAAGAATGCTCGTCACCCGCGGCCTCCTCCTCTTCCTCCTGTCTCTCTTCGTTTTCGCGACCGTTTTCGTGGACGGTCGCGCTTTTTCGAGACGAGAGAGGGAGAGATCTTTGTCTCCGTCGTCGACATCTTCAACGAGAAAAAAGCGACATCGCGCATTTACGACGAGATTTCTTCCCGCTTCCCCGGTTGGTACGCATTCTGTTTTTAAAGACGAAGAGAAGACGCGCGTCTCGCGATGCGACGAGAGATACGTGCAACAACCGCTGTCGCACTTTGCATGGAACGACGTCGACGGGGACGACGACGACGACGACGAGGCGTTCTTTCAAACGCGGTATTTCGTGTGCTCTCAATATTGGCGGAAAGACTCGCCGATATTTTTGTATACGGGAAACGAGGCGAACGTGGAAAGTTACATTGAAAATACCGGATTAATGTGGGAAAACGCGGAACATTTTAACGCGTTGTTAGTGTTTGCTGAGCATCGATATTACGGTAAATCGTCTCCTATTAACGATGGTGATGATGAGAATAACAAGAACAAGAACAATAAATTGCAACATTTGAATTCGGCCGAAGCGTTGGCGGATTACGCAAAGTTAGTTAGACAATTGAGGGAGGAGTACGAGGACGTGGTCGCGGTGATTGCGTTTGGCGGGTCGTACGGTGGGATGTTAGCGTCGTGGATGCGGATGAAGTATGGTCATGTAGTGGACGGGGCGATTGCGGCTTCGGCACCGATTTATGCGTTCGACGGGGAAGATCCGCCGGTGGATCCGAACGCGTTTGCAAAGGGGTCGACGTATACGGCCCTGTTAAGTGGACACGGCGCCGAGTGTCCAAAGAAAATTCAAAACGCGTTTAAATTGTTGATAGAATCTGGAGATGAAAACGATAAAATATATTTGGACGTTTTAAAACACACGTTTAAAGCGTGCGACGATATCGAGTCGCCATACGAGGTCGCCGAGTGGGCGCAATCGGCGTTGGATTACATAGCGATGGGCAACTACCCCGTCGAGAGTGGGTACATGTTATCTGGGAAAGGAACGTTGCCTGCATGGCCGATGAAGGTGGTGTGCGATGAGATGATGGCTGATCACCCGAACAACAACTCAAACTCTACTTCTTTAGCTTTATTAGAAAATTTAAGAGACGCGGTGTCCATTTACTACAACGCCACGAAAACCGAACAGTGTTTTACCATCGGTGACCCGTCACCAAACGACGATACCAAAGCTACCGAGGATCTCTGGGGTTATCAGTATTGCACGGAAATGTTCATGCCCATGGAAACTACCGGGGGCGAAAATGACATGTACTGGCCTTCTCCTTGGAACGAAACCAACGAATTCCGCTACTGTCGAGATTCGTACGACGTCCAACCGCGACCATATTTCGCGCAAGAAACCTACGGCGGACGTAAAATGGTCGAGAACTTTGCCTCAAACATCATCTTTTCGAACGGTTTGTTAGATCCGTGGCACCTATTAGGTGTCTTGGAAACGTCGAATCCACGCGTCGTTTTAGTAAAAATGGACGAAGGCGCGCACCACAACGATTTGATGTTTAGCAGCAAAGACGACCCGACGAGCGTGAAAAGAGCGCGGATCTTAGAGGTTAAAGAGATTCAAAACTGGGTGGAGGAAGCCAGGAGGAAGAAGAAGAAAAAGAAGAAAACAGATATGTCGTCGTCGTCGACGGCGTCTACTCCTCCCCGAGAGTGAAGAGAACAAAAGCTAGCTCCTAAGTAAGAATGAGAGGCTTTTACAAATACTTGGGGGTCTATCTATGCATATACCCAATCTGCTGTTCGTAAAAACTAAACCCCTCCTTCGACACGAACATCTCCTCGTTCGCGTTCATCCATTCCTTAAACTTCTTAAACGGTTCCGACGTCTGGTGCGGGTCCGCCAGGTGTTCTTTTTTCGCGTACCTTTCCACGATGATGAATTTATTCGGTATTTGGTCGCTTCGGCCAATCTCGTACGACAGCGTGTCCGGCTCGTTCGCTTCCACGTGCCGAGCTAACTCGGCAAATTTGAGCAGAAACTTATCCACGAACTCGCTCTTCAGCTCCAGCGCGATGTGTAAACACCACGCGCCCTGTTTCGGCATTCCTCCTTCCCTCTGATGTATA